>ERZ791864.1393-NODE-1393-length-16587-cov-2.949310_pt1 | contig 16587 bp, 16 predicted proteins | sample MGYA00510282_ERZ791864 | MGnify/ENA primary metagenome ERZ791864 (study PRJEB30046, sample SAMN00792087) | human gut metagenome | study: EMG produced TPA metagenomics assembly of the A metagenome-wide association study of gut microbiota in type 2... | reverse complement strand
AAACTGGATGCCAACGATAAGACAGCAGTAGAAGCTGATCTGGCAGCTCTGAAAGATCTGATTGCAAAGGCTCCTGTAGATAACATGACAGATGAGCAGGTTGCAGAGATCAAAGCTGCAAAAGAAAAACTGATGGAAAGCGGACAGAAACTGTTCGCAAAAGTATACGAGCAGGCACAGGGAGCAGCAGGTGCTCAGGCAGGTCCGGGACCAGAGGCAGGTGCAGGCGCAGGAGCAAATGAAGCTTATGGCGATGATGTAGTTGACGGAGATTACAGAGAAGTATAAAATTGTCAGTAAATAAAAGATATGGGGCATGGGGTGCTGACAGGCGCTCCATGCCTAAATGTGTGTATAGAAAGGATTAAAACCAATGGCGGATAAGAGAGATTATTATGAGGTGCTTGGTGTCGACAGAGGCGCAGATGATTCTACCATAAAAAGTGCATATCGTAAGCTGGCAAAAAAATATCATCCAGACGTAAACCCAGGTGATAAAGAAGCAGAGAAAAAATTTAAAGAAGCTTCCGAAGCTTATGCAGTATTAAGTGATGCAGAAAAGAGAAAACAGTATGACCAGTTTGGACATGCCGCATTTGAAAATGGCGGTGGCGGAGCCGGCGGATATGGTGGCTTCAGCGGATTTGACGGCGCAGATATGGGTGACATTTTTGGAGATATTTTTGGAGATTTATTCGGCGGCGGTGGTCGTAGAAGAACGAATAATGGTCCAATGAAGGGCGCAAATGTCAGAGCCGGAGTTCGTGTTACATTTGAAGAGGCAGTCTTTGGATGTGAAAAAGAACTGGATTTAAATTTAAAAGAAACCTGTGAAACCTGTCATGGAACAGGTGCAAGACCTGGAACACAGCCGGAGACCTGTCCAAAATGTCATGGAGAAGGTCAGGTTGTCTATACACAGCAGTCTATGTTCGGAATGGTTCGGAATGTTCAGACTTGTCCGGATTGTCAGGGAACCGGTAAAATCATTAAAGATAAATGTACCGATTGTCATGGTACAGGATATGTGTCCAAACATAAGAAGATTCAGGTAAGTATTCCGGCAGGTATTGACAATGGACAGAGTATCCGTATCCGTGATAAAGGTGAACCGGGAACAAACGGAGGACCAAGAGGAGATTTGCTTGTAGAAGTTATGGTAGCTCGTCATCCGATTTTCCAGAGACAGGATATGAATATCTTTTCTACTGCACCAATTACTTATGCACAGGCAGCACTCGGTGGAGAAGTCCGCATCAGTACGGTAGACGGAGACGTTATGTACGATGTCAAACCCGGAACGCAGACCGATACCAAAGTCCGCTTAAAAGGAAAAGGTGTACCGTCCCTTAGAAATAAAAACGTACGTGGTGACCATTATGTTACACTGGTTGTTCAGGTACCAACTAAGTTAAATGAAGAGGCAAAAGAAGCACTTCGTAAATTCGATGCCGCCTGCGGAAATCGTCCAAAAGAAGAAAAAGAAGAAACTCCGGAAAAGAAGAAAAAAGGCGGATGGGAAAAATTCAAAGAAACCATTAAAGAAACATTTGAAGATTAGTAAAAAGAGAAGAAAATTTGTGATTGTTTCACATTTTTTCTTCTCTTTTTTTCGTTGCAATCTAAAAAAATTTCCCTTATAATAGGAATGTTAAATAGATAAAGTGGGAGAGTTTATGAGAAAATGGGCAGCATAGTGGTTCTAAAGCAGATGGTGATGATATTTGCGCTGATTATACTTGGATATTTCATGTATAAAAGGAAGTTTGTATCAGAAATGGTGATGAAGGATTTATCAGCAATTGTTGTAAACATCTGCTGCCCTGCAATGATTCTTGCAAGTGTGTTTCAGGATATGTCAGATATTTCCAGAAAAAATGTAGGGATTGTAACGGGAATTGGTATTGTGTATTATGTTCTGTTGATTGTGTTTGGTTATGCATTTGTAAAGATTTTTCGGGTACAGACGAAGGAAAAAGAAGCATATGTTTTGATGAGCACGTTTGGAAATGTTGGATTTATCGGATTTCCGGTATCACTCGCAATTCTTGGACATAAATCAATTTTATATGTGGTGATTTTTAATTTTCTGTATAATATTTTTATCTTTACATTTGGGATTGCATTGGTAAGAAAGGGAACAGAAGGCGATAAAAAACAGTCCTGGACAGATATTTTTACCCCCGGTTTTGTCTGTTGCATTTTTGCATTTTTGATTTACTGGTTTCAGCTTACCGTTCCGGAGACGCTTCAGAATATCGTAACTTACTGTGGAAATGCCTGTACGTTTCTTTCTATGATGGTAATCGGAGCATCTGTAGTGGGGTTAAATCCGAAAAAAATAATTGAAAATCGAAAGCTTATGCTATTTGAATTATTGCGGTTTCTGGTCTTACCGGTTTTAATTGCAATTTTGTTAAAACCAATTCTTCCAGATTATATTATGCGTGCAACCATTATTTTAATGCTGGCACTTCCAACCGGAAATATGCCGGTTATGTTAGCAGAACAGTATAATAAAGATGCACATACGATATCAGAGGGAATTATCTTGTCGACTGTATTATCGGTAGTGACAATAACGATTGTATTTATGTTTGTATAAGAGAGTATAGATAAAGTATAGATAAAGAAAGGAAAGACTAACTATGAAGTGGAATAAAATTACTTTGGAAATCAGAGAAGAAGTAGAAGATATTGTCATTTCCACCCTTGCGGACATCGGGCTTGAAGGTGCGGAAATTCAGGATAAACAGCCGTTATCCGAACAAGATAAAAAGCAGATGTTTGTAGATATTCTTCCGGATATGCCGGAAGATGATGGGGTTGCATATCTGAATTTTTATCTGGATGAGGATGAAGATGTCAATGCAATGCTTGAAAAAGTAAAGGCAGAATTAGAAGAGTTAAGAATGTTTGTAGACATCGGTTCCGGAATGATTACACTTTCCCAGACCGAAGACAAAGACTGGATTAATAACTGGAAACAGTATTTCAAGCAGTTTTATGTAGATGATATCTTGATTATTCCATCTTGGGAAGAAGTAAAAGAAGAAGATAAAGATCGGATGATTATTCATATTGACCCAGGTACAGCGTTTGGAACAGGTATGCATGAGACCACACAGCTTTGTATCCGTCAGTTAAAGAAATATGTGACAAGCGAGACAGAACTGCTTGATGTCGGAACAGGAAGCGGAATTTTATCGATTGTAGCATTGAAATTAGGAGCAAAACATGCAGTCGGAACAGACCTTGATCCTTGTGCAGTTCCGGCAGTAGAAGAAAATAAAGAGGCAAATGAGATTCCGGTAGAAGCTTTTGACATGATGATTGGAAATATCATTGATGATAAAGAAGTACAGGATAAAGTCGGCTATGAAAAATATGATATCGTAGTTGCTAATATTTTAGCAGATGTATTAGTTCCACTGACTCCGGTTATCTTAAATCAGATGAAAAAAGGTGGAATTTATATTACATCCGGTATCATTGACGACAAAGAAGAAACTGTTGTAAATGCGGTAAAAGCAGCCGGTCTTGAAGTGTTAGAGGTTACACATCAGGGAGAATGGGTGTCTGTTACGGCCAGAAAAAATTAAGGAGCAAAAAATGTATCGTTTTTTTGTAGAACCATCTCAGGTAGAAGAAACGGTCATTCGCATCTGTGGCAGTGATGTCAATCATATCAAAAATGTACTGCGGATGAAAACCGGAGAGGAAATCCTGATTAGTACCGGAGAGACAATGGAATATACGTGCTACATCGAAGAATTTTTAGAAGATGAAGTTACTGCGCATATCATGTATGCACAGGAAGCAGGATATGAACTTTCTTCTAAAATCTATCTGTTTCAGGGACTTCCAAAGTCAGACAAAATGGAATGGATTATTCAAAAGGCAGTAGAGCTGGGTGTGCATCAGGTGATACCGGTGGCAACTAAGCGAGCAGTTGTGCGTCTGGAGGGAAAAAAAGAGGTAAATAAGCAGCGTAGATGGCAGGCAATTTCGGAAAGTGCGGCAAAGCAGTCCAAACGTATGTATGTGCCGGAAGTCAGTCATGTGATGAGTTTTAAAGAAGCCCTTGCTTATGCAAACAATCTGGATGTGATTCTTTTACCTTATGAGCGTGCAAAAGGGATGCAGGAGACAAAAGCAATCATAAACAGTATAAAACCAGGTCAGTCGATTGGAATTTTCATAGGACCGGAAGGTGGTTTCGATGAAAAAGAAGTTGAACAGTCAATGGATGAGGGTGCAAAAGCAATCACTCTTGGAAAACGAATTTTACGAACAGAAACAGCGGGATTGACAGTGCTTTCAGTTCTGATGTTTGCTTTGGAGGAATAAAATAAAATGGAAGCATATCTTGATAATTCAGCAACCACACAATGCTTTGAAGAGGTAAGAGACATTGTAGTAAAAACTATGATGGAAGATTATGGAAATCCGTCTGCAATGCACAAAAAAGGCGTGGAAGCAGAACAGTATGTAAAAGATGCGACAGAAAAAATTGCAAAAACTTTAAAAGTTCAGGAAAAAGAAATTTATTTTACATCAGGCGGAACAGAATCCGATAACTGGGCACTTGTTGGATGCGCTTATGCAAATCGCAGACAGGGAAAACACATTATTTCTACCGTGTTTGAACATGCAGCAGTTTCAGCACCGCTTGTAGCATTAGAGGAACAGGGATTTGAAATAACAAAAATTCCGGTTGATGCAAACGGAATTCTTTCGATGGAAAAACTGGAATCTGCAATCCGTCCGGATACAATTTTAGTTTCTACGATGTATGTCAATAATGAGGTAGGAGCAGTTGTTCCGGTGGAAGAGATTGGAAAGCTGGTTCATGAAAAGAATCCGAAAACAATTTATCATGTAGATGCAATTCAGGGTTATGGAAAATTCCGTATCTATCCAAAACGGATGGGAATTGATTTGTTATCTGTAAGCAGTCATAAAATTCATGGACCAAAAGGAGTTGGATTTTTATATGTAAATGAAAAAATAAAAATTCAGCCGATGATTCTTGGCGGTGGACAGCAAAAAGGCATGCGTTCCGGTACAGATAATGTTCCGGGAATTGCAGGGCTTGGAGTGGCAGCGAAGAAGATTTATGAAGATTTCGATGAAAAAATTGAACAGTTAAAGGAAAATAAACTGTATCTTGCAAAGAGACTTCAGGAACTGGACAATGTCTTTATCAATGGTCCAAAACCAGAAGATGGAGCACCTCATATTTTAAATGCAAGCTTTGTCGGAGTCAGAAGTGAGGTTCTGCTTCATACCTTAGAAGAAAAACAGATTTATATCTCAGCGGGAAGTGCCTGCTCCAGCCACAAAAGAGCCGCAAGTGCAACTATGCTTGCGCTTGGAGTCTCAGCAGAACGCAGAGAATCTGCAATCCGTTTCAGTCTAAGCGAGATGACAACAAAAGAGGAACTTGATTATGCGGTAGATGAAATCGCAAAAGTACTTCCGGTGCTTCGGAAATTTGCACGACATTAAGATGTAAAAGAAGTTAATGAGATAAAAAAGAATAAAAGACAATATTATGAAGTGAAAGGAAACGATATGTTCAAAGCATTTTTGATAAAATATGCAGAGATTGCAATTAAAGGAAAAAACAGATATATTTTTGAAGATGCGCTTGTAGACCAGATTCGTCATGTATTAAAAGAAGTAGATGGCGAATTTTCAGTCGTAAAAGAGCGTGGTCGAATTTATGTCTATGCAGACAGTGAATTTGATTATGATGAGACAATAGAGGCATTAAAACGTGTCTTTGGTATCTTTGGAATTTGCCCGACTGTAGTATTAGAGGACAAAGGCTATGAAGAGTTATCCAAAGAAGTGGTTGCTTATGTGAAAGAGATGTACAAGGATGAGCCAAAAACCTTCAAAATGGACGTGCGTCGTGCAAAGAAGAGCTATCCGATGACTTCTATGGAAATGAACGCACAGCTTGGCGGGGATGTACTGGATTCCTGTCCGAATATGAAAGTGGATGTGCATGAACCGGATGTGATGATTCATGTGGAAGTCAGAGATAAGATTTATCTGTATTCTGAAGTAATTCCGGGACCGGGAGGTATGCCGGTTGGAACAAATGGAAAAGCGATGCTGTTATTATCCGGCGGAATCGACAGTCCAGTTGCCGGATACATGATTGCAAAACGTGGTGTTAAGATTGATGCTGTATACTTCCATGCTCCGCCATATACAAGTGAAAGAGCAAAACAGAAAGTCGTAGACTTGGCAAAATTAGTAGCAAAATACAGTGGACCGATTCATCTTCATGTTGTAAACTTTACAGATATTCAGCTGTATATTTACGAAAAATGCCCGCATGAAGAATTAACCATTATCATGCGTCGTTATATGATGAAAATTGCAGAAGAATTTGCAAAAAAAGACGGTTGTCTCGGATTGATTACAGGAGAAAGTATCGGTCAGGTGGCAAGCCAGACAATGCACAGCCTTGCTGCTACAAATGAAGTCTGCACCATGCCGGTATTCCGTCCGGTGATTGGATTTGACAAACAGGAAATTGTAGATGTGGCATTAAAAATCAATACTTATGAGACTTCGATTTTACCGTTTGAAGACTGCTGTACAATCTTTGTTGCGAAACATCCGGTTACAAAACCAAATCTGAAAGTAATTAAACGCTCAGAAGAGAAGTTACAGGATAAGATTGAAGAAATGATGATACAGGCTGTAGAGACAGCAGAGACGATTGTGTGTGAGTAAAATTTGCAATAATAAAATAATAAGAGTCATACAGAATTGTGTGGCTCTTAAGATTTCTTTATTAATGAGTGAAAAGCAGAAATAGAAAAAAGGACTGTTAAAACAGTCCTTGGTTTCTATCATCCATTTTATATTAGTCTACTAAATATGGTTTTAAGACAGTAAGAATATCGTCTAAAGCACCATCAGTTGCATGGATGTTTAAATCAATAGATTTGGATAAATCTAAGCTGAAGATACCCATGATAGATTTTGCATCGATTACGTATCTTCCTGATACTAAATCAAAGTCATAGTCAAATTTTGTGATTTCATTTACAAATGATTTCACTTTGTCGATAGAATTCAGAGAAATTTTAACTGTTTTCATTGGACAAATCCTCCCTTACAATCAGTGTTTTTTGCTTTTTACAAGCATAATGTTACCGTTAATGGGGCAAAAAGTCAATATCTAAAAGAGAGAAATAAAATACAAATAATTCGGAAACTATTCGTCAAAACGCTTAAGAATAAATAGGAGTAAAATAGAAATATATGGAAAAGAAAGTTGCATTGCACAATTTAGGATGTAAAGTAAATGCTTATGAGCTTGAAGCAATGGAACAAATGCTTAAAAATGCGGGGTATGAAATTGTACCATTTGCGCCTGGAGCAGATATTTATATCATTAATACCTGTACGGTTACAAACATTGCAGACCGCAAATCAAGACAGATGCTTCATAAGGCAAAGAAAATGAATCCTCAGGCAGTTGTTGTGGCAGCAGGCTGTTATGCGCAGGCGCAAAAAGGAGAAGAAATTGACGAGGCAATTGATATTGTGCTTGGAAATAACAGAAAGCAGGATTTGATTGCCGTTCTGGAAGAGTATCAAAGCGGAAATGGTCAGAAGGAAGAGAGAATAGACCTTGAAAAACCGGTAGAATACGAAGAACTGGAGCTGGCTTCCACAGGAGAGCACACCAGAGCTTATTTAAAAGTACAGGACGGATGCAATCAGTTCTGTAGTTACTGTATTATTCCTTATGTCAGAGGTCGTGTCAGAAGCCGTAAGAGAGAGGAAGTCATAAAAGAAGTAGAACGTCTGGTAGCACTTGGATATCAGGAATTTGTTTTAACTGGAATCCATTTAAGTTCTTATGGGATTGACTGTGAGGATAGTCTGTTAAATCTGATTGTGGCAGTACAGAATGTTGAGGGTGTAAAAAGAATTCGTCTGGGTTCTTTAGAACCGCGTATTATTACAGAAGAGTTTGTAAAGACCTTAAGCAGTCTGCCGGCTATCTGTCCGCATTTTCATTTGTCTTTGCAGAGTGGATGTACGGAAACTTTAAAACGAATGAACCGCAAATATACCGCAGGAGAATATTTAGAAGGATGTCGTCTGCTTCGGAAATATTTTGACCATCCGGCACTGACAACCGATGTAATTGTAGGATTTCCGGGGGAAACAGAGGAAGAATTTAAAGCCTCTAAGGAAATGGTGTCAGAAGCTAAATTCTATGAGACTCATATTTTTAAATATTCAAGAAGAAAAGGCACAAGAGCAGATAAAATGGAAAATCAGATTCCGGAACAGGTAAAAGCAAGCAGAAGTCATGAGATGATTGAGCTTGGAAAAGCACATCAGAAAGAATATATGGAATATTATCTTGGAAAACAGGTTGAGATTTTATTTGAGGAAACAACCGAGATTAATGGACAGACTTACTGGGTCGGTCATACAAGAGAGTATATAAAAGTTGCTGTTTTATCAGAAAAAAATCTGGAGAATCAGCTTGTAACAGGAGAAATTACCGAATTTCTTCAGGATGGGATTTTTAACTGCCGAATATAATGGTTGAATTTCCTAGAAAGATATATTAAAATAGTGGTAAAGTTTTAGATAAGGGCGTGATAATATGGGAAATTTAGATAGTACACAATATTTTAATGTAAAAGGCGATCCGGAAATCAGAGTAAAAGATGTTTTGGATTTGGTATACAATGCGATGGCAGAAAAAGGATATAATCCGGTGAATCAGATTGTCGGATATATTATGTCAGGAGACCCGACTTATATTACGAGCTACAAGGGAGCAAGAAGTACAATTATGAAAGTGGAGCGCGATGAACTTGTAGAGGAACTTTTAAAAGAATACATTAAAAATGAGTCCTGGAAGCACGAGTAAGATTATGAGAGTGATGGGACTGGATTATGGCTCTAAGACTATCGGGGTGGCAATCAGCGACCCTTTAGGTCTTACAGCGCAGGGAATTGAAATTATTCGTCGGGAAGAAGAAAATAAGTTAAGAAAATCCCTTCGCCGGATAGAAGAACTGATTAAGGAATATCAGGTAGAAGAAATCGTTCTGGGATTTCCGAAAAACATGAACAATACAATTGGAGAACGGGCGGAGAAATCGCTGCAGTTAAAGGAAACACTGGAAAGAAGATGCAAACTGCCGGTAATTATGTGGGATGAGAGACTGACAACTGTTGAAGCAAACCGTACACTGATGGAAAGTAAAGTCCGCAGGGAGAACAGAAGTAAATATGTGGATATGATTGCTGCAGTATTTATTCTGCAGGGATATCTGGATTCAAAAGCAAACCCGGGTACAGTTTAATTTCGGTTAAAATGCCAGAAATGGTATTTTTAAGAAAAAAAGAAACGGCTGTTATCCGGGATTTTAGCGTATAAAAAAATAAATTACGATAAGAAAGGATGAGGTTATGGAAACAATTATTTTTGACGGAGAGGACGGAAGTCAGATTGAACTTGGAGTCGTTGCGCAGACAAGAGTAAATGGAAGTGTTTATTTGCTGACAGTAGACCCAGAAGAGTCCGGTGAAGAAGGCAGTGCAGCTTATATTTTAAAAGATACCTCAGAAGATGGAGACAAGGACGGCTGTTATGTATTTGTAGAGGATGACACAGAATTTGATGCAGTGTATAAAGTCTTTGAAGTGATGTTGGATGAGATTGATTTTGAATACGATAATAAAAGGAACGGCAAAAATTGGAGGAATTAATTTGAAAAAAAACAACAACTCAAAATTGAAAATCATTCCATTGGGCGGACTGGAACAAATTGGAATGAACATTACAGCCTTTGAATACGAGGATAGTATTGTTGTAGTGGACTGCGGACTTTCGTTCCCGGAGGACGATATGCTGGGAATCGATTTAGTAATTCCGGACGTTACCTACTTAAAAGAAAATATTTCCAAAGTAAAAGGCTTTGTAATTACCCATGGTCATGAAGACCATATCGGAGCACTTCCTTATGTATTAAAAGAAGTGAATGTGCCGATTTACGCAACAAAACTTACCATCGGACTGATTGAGAATAAATTAAAAGAACACAATCTGCTTCGTACAACCAAACGGAAAGTGATTCGTCATGGACAGTCCATTAACCTTGGCTGTTTCAGAATCGAATTTATTAAAACAAATCACAGTATTCAGGATGCATCCGCACTGGCAATCTATTCACCGGCAGGAATCGTCGTGCATACCGGTGACTTTAAAGTGGATTACACCCCTGTATTTGGGGATGCAATTGATTTACAGAGATTTGCAGAGATTGGAAAAAAAGGTGTCCTTGCGTTGATGTGCGACAGTACGAATGCGGAGCGAAAAGGCTTTACAATGTCAGAGCGTACTGTGGGAAGAACGTTTGACAATATTTTTGCGGAGCATAGAAATACAAGAATTATTATTGCAACATTTGCCTCAAATGTGGACCGTGTACAGCAGATTATCAACTCAGCCTATAAGTATGGAAGAAAAGTTGCGGTAGAGGGCCGAAGCATGGTAAATGTCATCGGTACAGCCGCAGAACTTGGTTATCTGAAGATTCCGGATAAAACGTTAATTGATATCGACCAGCTTAAAAACTATCCGGATGAGAAAGTTGTATTGATTACGACAGGAAGTCAGGGAGAATCTATGGCGGCATTGTCCCGTATGGCAGCAAGTATTCATAAGAAAGTTACGATTAAGCCAAACGATACGATTATTTTCAGTTCCAATCCGATTCCGGGAAATGAAAAAGCAGTATCAAAGGTGATTAATGAATTAAGTATGAAAGGTGCAGACGTTATCTTTCAGGATGCACACGTTTCCGGACATGCATGTCAGGAAGAGATTAAACTGATTTATTCCCTTGTAAAACCGAAGTATGCCATTCCAGTGCATGGAGAGTACAGACACTTAAAAGCACAGGCAGGTGTGGCAGAAGAACTTGGAATTCCAAAGGAAAATATCTTTATTCTTTCTTCCGGTGATGTGCTTGAACTAAATGAAGAAGAACCGGCAAGAGTAACCGGACAGGTTCGTACGGGAGCAATCTTTGTTGATGTTCTTGGTGTTGGAGATGTTGGAAATATCGTACTTCGTGATCGTCAGCATCTTTCTGAAGATGGTATTATGATTGTTGTGCTTACTTTAGAAAAACATTCGAGCAATCTTCTCGCAGGACCGGATATCGTATCACGTGGTTTTGTCTATGTGCGTGAATCGGAAGATTTAATGGAAGAGGCCAGAAGTGTAGTGGAAGAGGCAATTGACAGCTGTCTGGAGAGACATATTACAGATTGGGGTAAGATGAAAAATGTAATTAAAGATTCTCTGGGCGAATTCTTGTGGAAGAGAACTAAGAGAAGTCCGATGATTCTGCCGATTATTATGGAGGCATAATTCCATGAGTAATATTGATTATTATGTAAACAGGGCGATTGAGGAGATTAAAAGTGAGAGTGTTTACAGACAATACACGACTTCTCTTGAAAAGCTCAACGCAAATCCTGAGATAAAACGGCAGGTCGATGAATTGCGCAGATTGAACTATCAGGCGCAGATTAAAAATGATGATGCAGACTCTTATGACACCATAGATGACATTGATGATAAGATAGATGAATTAAGCTGTATACCGGAAGTGAATCAGTTTTTAGAGGCAGAAGCTGCACTTTGCAGACTCCTACAGGATATTTCGGTAAGAGTACATGAGGCGATTCATTTAGATGTACCGGACTTGAATTAGGGTCAGGCAGATATTCCTAGTCCACTTGACCTCAGGGAATGCCTATCGGCGTTCAATTGGCAGGATTGGAAGGAAACTTTAATATTCCGAGGGTGCATTAAGAAAATAAGGAGAAAAAAATGGGAAGAGGAATCAGAAAACAGGGTGCGGCATCAATTTTTGCAGGTGGATTTTTCCGCTTTGCGGTGTATGCCTGTGTGGTGTGTGCCGTGATTTATGTTGGAAAATCAGCGTATGATTTTGGATATGCGATTTTCGATCAGATACCTGTGGATGATGAAGACCATGGAGAAGATGTAACTGTTGTAATCAAAGACGGAGCGTCGGTGTATCAGATTGGAAAGATTTTAAAAAGCAAAGGTTTGATTAAAGATGCAAAAGTATTTGTGGTACAGGAAAGTCTTTCAAATTATAAAGATAAATTACAGTCGGGAACTTATATTTTAAATACTTCTATGACGACAGATGAAATGCTGGCAGTGCTTGCAAGAGAAGATATGACAGGACAGCCGGAGCAGGATTCCACGGATTCTCTGGACACTTCAGCGGATGGCACAGATGTGCAGACAACAGAAGAGTCCGTTACAGATGAGAGTCAGGATGCGTCAGGAGAACAGGCAGGAGAAACGGCTGAATAAGAGGGAAAAAAAAGTGATTGTTGATGAAAGAATGGTTACCTATATAAACTCTCTGGACAAAGGAAATACGCCTTTTTTGACTCAGCTTGAAAAGGATGCAAAGGAAAATTATGTGCCGATTATACGGCGGGAAATGCAGAGCTTTTTAAAAGTAATGCTACAGATAGCAAGTCCCCATCTCATCTTAGAGGTGGGGACTGCTGTTGGTTTTTCCACTCTTCTTATGAGTGAGTATGCACCGAAAGACTGCAGAATCACGACGATAGAAAATTATGAGAAGAGAATACCGATTGCCAGAGAAAATTTTAAAAAAGCAGGAAAAGAAGAGCAGATTACCTTATTAGAGGGGGATGCGGCCAAAATTTTAAAGACGCTGGAGGGAAGTTATGATTTTATCTTTATGGACGCAGCAAAAGCGCAGTATATTAACTTCTTTCCGGATGTGCTGAGACTTTTGAAAAAAGGCGGAATTTTGATTTCTGATAATGTACTGCAAGATGGAGATATTATCGAATCTCACTTTGCGGTTGAGAGAAGAAACCGGACAATTTATAAGCGGATGAGGGAATACCTTTATGTGCTGAAAAATCATGAAGAACTTGAGACAAGTATTATTCCTCTCGGTGATGGAGTAACGCTTAGTATTAAGAAATAGAAAGGCAGGAAAGATGAGAGCAAAACCAGAGTTATTAATTCCGGCAAGCAGTCTGGAAGTTTTAAAAATAGCGGTTATTTTTGGTGCAGATGCAGTTTATATCGGTGGAGAAGCCTTTGGACTGCGTGCAAAGGCAAGAAACTTTTCTATGGAAGACATGAAAGCGGGAATTGAATTTGCACATCAGCACCATGTAAAAGTATATGTAACAGCAAACATTTTGGCACACAACAAAGATTTGGACGGAGTAAGAGAATATTTCCGTGAATTAAAAGAAATCAAGCCAGATGCACTCATTATTTCTGATCCGGGTGTATTTATGATTGCAAAAGAAGTATGTCCGGAGATTGAACGCCATATCAGTACTCAGGCAAATAATACCAATTATGAAACTTATAAGTTCTGGTATGGACTGGGCGCAAAACGTGTGGTCAGTGCAAGAGAACTTTCTTTAGAAGAGATTAAACAGATTCGTGCAAATATTCCGGATGATTTGGAAATCGAAACTTTTATTCATGGTGCAATGTGTATTTCTTATTCCGGAAGATGTCTCTTAAGCAATTTCTTTACCGGAAGAGATGCCAATCAGGGTGCGTGTACGCATCCGTGTAGATGGAAATATTCGATTGTAGAAGAAACCAGACCGGGAGAATACATGCCGGTTTATGAAAACGAGCGTGGAACTTATATCTTTAACTCAAAAGATTTATGTATGATTGAGCATATGGATGATATTCTGACTTCAGGAATCGACAGCTTAAAAATTGAAGGACGAATGAAAACTGCCCTTTATGTGGCAACGGTTGCAAGAACCTACAGAAAAGCCATTGATGATTATTTTGAGAGTCCAAAATTATACCGGGAAAATATGGAATGGTATAAAGAGCAGATTATGGGCTGTACCTATCGTCTGTTTACCACCGGATTTTTTTATGGAAAGCCAGATGAAACTTCCCAGATTTATGACAGTAATACTTATGCAAAAGACTACACCTATCTTGGTTTCTTGGAAGAAAAGACAGAAAAAGGACTCTATCGAATCACCCAGAGAAATAAATTCCTTGTAGGAGAAACGATAGAGGTCATGCGTCCGGATGGAGAAAACCGTATGGTTACGGTAAAAGCAATCTATGATGAAGAGGGAAATTCCTGTGATAGTGCTCCGCATCCACAGCAGGTGCTGTATCTGGATTTGGGAGAAGATTTAAATGTCTTTGACCTTTTAAGAAGAAAAGAAAGCGTTTCTTAATTTTAAAATCGCATTTTTTTCAATACGGGACACATAAGAGCGGCTGATATTCAGCCGCTTTGCTATTTCCCGCTGGGTCAGCTCATCACAGCCATAAAGCCCAAAGCGTAGTTTTAAGACTTCCGCTTCCCGTTTGGTCAGTACGAAACCGAGCAGGTAGTAAAGTTTACGGATATCCTGTTTTAAAGAATAATTTTTTACGACATCGACAGGCTCATTTTCAATCACATCAAGCAGATTGATTTCATTTCCTTCACGGTCTGTACCGATTGGCTCATAAAGAGAAATATCTTTGCTGGTTTTCTTTTTAGAACGAAGCAGCATAAGCAGTTCATTGTCGATACAGCGGGCAGCATAAGTGGAGAGCCGGTTGGATTTTTCCTGATTAAATGTATGAATTGCTTTTATCAGACCGATTGTTCCAATCGAAATCAGGTCATCTAATTCTTCTTCAACCCCTTGATATTTTTTTACAATATGTGCTACAAGGCGCAGATTGCGTTCGATGAGAACGTTTTTTGCTTCCTGACTGCCCCTTTTGTATTCTTGGAGATAATATTTTTCCTCCTCGGATGTCAAGGGCTTAAGAAATGTTTTCAAGCAGCCTTACCTCAAAGGGATTTAATAATAGTCTATGAGAAAAAGGGATAAATTGTGCTTTTCCAAAAAAAGAAAAAATGCTTGTATCAAAAGGAAAATTGTGATACGATAATCGAATCAGAAAACAATTCATGTTTTCCGGTACAGCTGCTTAATCTTCGCTGTACCAGTTCTGGCAGTTCTGCCGTTTTTTCAAATTTTAAATTTATTTAATTTCAAATCTAAGACAAGTAATTATGAGTTTAGGAGGCATTTTATGTATGTTCAGTAAAGTGTTGTCAGCGGCTATTGATGGGGCAAGGTGCGTTCCGGTATCAGTAGAAGTGGATGCAAGTAATGGACTTCCGGCTTTTTTGATGGTAGGAGATTTATCTTATCAGGTAAAAGAAGCGCAAGAGAGAGTCCGTACTGCGATAAGAAACAGTGGAATGACAATTCCACCCAAAAGAGTAACTGTAAATTTAGCACCTGCGGATGTCCGTAAAGATGGAAATCATTTTGATTTGCCAATAGCGGCTTCGCTTATGATTGCATTTGGCTTTCTGGAAGCGGAAAAATTCGATGGCGTGATGCTTGCCGGAGAACTTGGTTTAAATGGCAGGATTAATGGAGTCAGAGGAATTCTGCCTTTTGTAGAAACCGCTTACAAAAAGGGATGTCAGCTTTGTATTGTGCCAAAGCAAAATTACAGGGAAGCACGGATGATTGGACAGATTTCTGTGCTTGGAGTGGAGTCTTTGCAGGAATTTTTAAGCTGTGCCAGAAAAGAAAACTGGGGGCTTTTAGAAGATACAAAAGAAGAGCCGGTTTTACTGCCTGCAAAGAAAGAAGAAATCGAAGATTTTGCTGATATTCAAGGTCAGGAATATGTGAAGCGGGCAGCCGTGATTGCGGCAGCAGGGATGCATAACTTTCTTATGACCGGTCCAAAGGGGACAGGAAAGACGATGATTGCCAGAAGAATCCCAGGGATTCTGCCAGAACCTACCAAGGAAGAACTGCTTGAAGTATCAAAGATTTACAGCATTTCAGGTCTGTTATCCGAAGAGAAACCATTTCTTTTATCTCGTCCATTTCGGGCACCCCATCACACCATTTCACCGGCAGCACTTGCCGGAGGTGGAAAGTATCCAAAAGCCGGAGAAATCACGCTTGCCCATAAGGGCGTTCTTTTCTTAGATGAATTTCCGGAGTTTTCCCATGAATGTATTGAATTATTAAGACAGCCGTTAGAAGAACGGAAAATTTTAATCAGCCGAAGCGGAGGTTCGTACTTGTTTCCGGCCGATTTTATGCTGGTTGCTGCAATGAACCATTGTCCCTGTGGTCAGTTTCCGGATTTAAATCGGTGCAGTTGTACGTTTCAGGAAGTAAAGCGTTATCAGAATCGAATCAGTGGTCCGATTTTAGATAGAATTGATATTGTGGCAGAAGTGTCGGGAATTTCTTATCAGGAACTGACCGGAAAACGGAAAGAAAAAAGTTCAAAAAATTTTAGAAAAGAAGTTGAGATGGCAGTAAAGGTACAAGGGGAACGCTATCAGGAGAAAAAGATTCGGTTTAATTCTCAGCTTTCCGGTAAATTATTGGAGGAGTTTTGCAATGTAAGTGCAGAGGGACAGCGAATTTTGGAAAAAGCGTATAAAAAAATGAGATTAA
>ERZ791864.1378-NODE-1378-length-16796-cov-3.141389_pt1 | contig 16796 bp, 16 predicted proteins | sample MGYA00510282_ERZ791864 | MGnify/ENA primary metagenome ERZ791864 (study PRJEB30046, sample SAMN00792087) | human gut metagenome | study: EMG produced TPA metagenomics assembly of the A metagenome-wide association study of gut microbiota in type 2... | reverse complement strand
ATTTCCTCCGCTTTGAAAAGCGAAAAACTTTATTATCAAAAATTAAAAACAATTTTCCCTACGCTTTTATCACAAAAGCGAAATATCCTCCTCCGGAGGAAGCAGCTTCTTAAAAAATCGATACAACAGCATCGAATTGATAAAAGCTACAAGTCCAAACCCAAAGAAAAACCAGCAGCATGCGTAAAGCGGCTGCATTTTTACATCAATATAAGTCATATAAAGCGGAAAGATACTGATCACAGCCATGGCGATCGTAGTAGGAAAATGCATAAACGCCAGCAGGAACGCATTCCTGCAAAGTGCCCCTAAGGTATTGGCAAAGGTTGCGATTACCGGGAATATGTATAAGGAAAAAATAACCAGGAGTGTCAGGACTCCTACGGACAGATAAAAGAGTATCTGTGCTGTACCACTGCCTGAATGGAGAAGAAAACGTATATTCAGGACAAGTACGATTCCGGCAGCAAGGATCAGCAGCCATACGATCAGTGACTGTTTGAAGTTTTCTTTAAAGGCCCGGAAAAAGGTTCTGGTGGTGCCATTGTTATTTCCTTTTACTGTACGCATCATGCAGTGATACAGGGCAGTCAGCGCCGGCCCGATGGTGATCACCGGTATGCTGCATAAAATAAAGAGAAGATTGGCGATTACGATGTCACCCAGCTTGTTGAGGAATACATGGACAACATTATCTTCATTTAAAAGATTCATAATGAAATATCCTCCTTAATTTAGAAATAGAAACAGAAAACAGACTATACGAAAAATGTCCGATACAGATAATCTTAGCACAGACACTTGCGGTGTGTAAAGAGAAGGAATCGTCAGGTACAGAAGGCTTTAACCAAATCAGGGAAGTCCACTGCGGTGAAGGGGAAAAGCAATGGGCAGCAGGTTCAGAGCTGTATGACGAATGGGGCTTGCGGATATCCTCTCACAGGATCGTATGAAAAAACATGGAATTTTGCGTGCACATGTAAAAATCGGTGCACGCATAGAAAAATGTGTGTTAACAAAAAGTTCATTTTTGCAAAAAAAAGGCATTTTCGACCATTTTGGTTGTTGAAAATATATAAAAACAAACATGTAAAAATGTTGGTTTTGCTACAAAGAAAGAAAAACGTATCAAAACATGCTCAAAAATAGTGATAAATATGAAAATATATCAAAAAAATAAAAGCACATAGGGAAAAATGACGGATATTTAACAAACTATGAATAGAAAATGGACAAAATAAATAAAAAATAACATTTTTCCATATTGAAATGACAATAATCCATTTATCATTTTTCCATGTGCAATTATAATAATATCAACGGTCAGAGACGTGAAAAAATATAAAAACTGACCAAAGAAAGAGGGAAAATAAGAAAGATTTAAAAGGAGGAAGAAGTTATGAATTTCAAAAGAGTAGCAGCATTATTGTTAGCAGGTGCCATGGTAATGACAGCAGTTCCTGTATATGCAAAAGGTGACGATGTTACACTTTCCGTATCCATCTGGGACACCAACCAGGAGCCGGGAATCAAAGAAATTCTTGCAGACTTCACAGAGAAGACAGGAATCAAGACAGAGATTTCCGTTGTTAAATGGGATGAGTACTGGACAATGCTCGAGGCCGGTGCACAGGGTGGTTCCCTTCCGGACGTATTCTGGATGCACTCCAATGAGAGTGAGAGATACATGTCCAACGATATGCTTCTTGATCTGACCGATAAGATCAAAGACAGCGATCTGATCGATCCGGAGAACTATCCGGAGGATATCTGGGGACTGTATACATACGATGATAAATATTATGCAGTACCGAAGGATATAGATACAATCGCTCTCTGGTACAACAAGACATTATTTGACGAGGCAGGACTTGATTATCCGACAGCTGACTGGACATGGGATGATGTTACAGAGGCAGCTAAGAAGCTTACTAAGGATGATGGTTCCCAGTACGGTCTCGCAATGAGAAATGATAACAACCAGGCCGGATACTACAACCTGATCTATGATAACGGCGGATACGTCATCAGCGATGACAAGACAAAATCCGGCTGGGATGATGAGAAGACGATCGCAGCTATGCAGACACTGGAAGGATGGATCAAGGATGGCGTGATCCCGTCTCTTGAGACAATGTCCGAGAACAACGAGGACGTACTTTTCGAGGCTGGCAAGATCGCTATGACATGCCAGGGCTCCTGGATGCTTGCAGCATTTAAAGAGAACGAGTACACAGCAGCTAACTGTGATTGTGTAGAGCTTCCTAAAAACGCTGAGACAGGCAGAAGAGCTTCCTCATATAACGGACTTGGATGGGCAGCATCTGCTTCCGGTGAGCACACAGAGGAAGCTTGGCAGCTGATCGAGTACCTCGGATCCAAAGAGGCTCAGGAGAAACAGGCTGAGCTTGGTGTTACAATGAGTGCATACACAGGAACATCTGATGCATGGGCTAAATCCGCAGACTTCAACCTTCAGGCTTATCTGAACATGATGGATGACATGGAGATCCGTCCATACTCCAAATCTACTGTAACATGGGAGAACGAGGACAACGAGATCCTTAAGGGCGTATACACAGGCGACATCACAATGGAAGAGGCTTGCAAGCAGATGGCTGATCAGATGAACGAGAAGCTGGCTGAGGAGTAAGCATTAAGAAACACCGATAATTAAGTGCAGTAATGAGAGGGGCCGCCGCACTCAGGTGCAGCGGCCTCATACATAGAAGGAATAGAAGGAGTGATTCTTATGGCTAAAACTACCAAGTCACAGGCACGGACAAAGAGAGAGCGCAGTGAGTTCCTCTGGGGCTGGCTGTTTATTCTCCCAACAACCATCGGACTGATCGTATTGAACATCATTCCGATCTTCCAGACTATTTACCAGAGCTTTTTCAAAACAGGAGATTTTGGTAAAGGAAATATCTTTATCGGTTTACAGAACTATCAGAAGGTTTTTGCAGATAAAGAGATCTGGCAGGCACTGATCAACACATTCAAATATGCGATCGTGGAGGTTCCTTTTTCCATTGTCATCGCACTTGTTCTTGCAGTACTTCTTAACAGAAAGATGAAGGGCCGTTCTATTTACAGAACCATCATCTTCCTTCCGATGGTAGCAGCTCCGGCAGCGGTAGCCATGGTATGGAGATGGCTGTTCAACTCTGATTATGGTCTTATCAATAACGTTTTCCATGTTCATGTAAACTGGGTTTCTAATCCGAAAATTGCAGTATTTGCAGTTGCGATCATCGGTGTATGGTCTATCATCGGTTACAATATGGTTCTTTTCCTGTCAGGACTTCAGGAGATCCCGAGAGATTATTATGAAGCAGCATCCATTGACGGTGCAACAGGCGTGAATGCATTCTTTAACATCACGGTCCCGCTTCTTTCACCAACCATTTTCTTCGTACTTGTTACCCGTGTGATCGGATCCCTTCAGGTATTCGACCTGATCTATATGGTTATTGACAAGTCAAACCCGGCACTTACCAAGACTCAGTCACTGGTTTACCTGTTCTATAAATATGCATTTATCAATAAGAACATGGGATACGGCGCTACGATCGTAGTAGTACTTCTTATCATCACCATGATCCTGACAGTATTCCAGATGATCGGTCAGAAGAAATGGGTATTCTACAACTAAAAAGGGGGATTAACCATGGATAGTATGGAAACAAAAAAGAAATTAACCACTATTTTAATACATGTCATACTGATCATTGTGTCCATTACGATGCTTGTGCCATTTATCTGGATGATCCTGACAGCTTTTAAATCTGTAACTGAAGCAACATCTGTAGATCCTTTCACCATTTTCCCGAAAATATGGAGAAAAGACGCATTTATTTCTGTTATCAATAACATGAACTTCCTGCTTCTGTACAAGAATACACTGCTTCTGATCTTCTTCCGAGTAGTGTGTGCGGTTCTTACAGCAACTATGGCAGGCTATGCATTTGGACGACTGAACTTCAAGGGCCGTGATCTCTGCTTCAGTCTTGTACTGTTCCAGATGATGGTTCCGGTACAGATCTTCATCATCCCGCAGTACCTGATGGTCAGCAAGATGGGTATGCTGAATACAATCTTTGCCCTTGTATTCCCAGGTATTGTTACTGCATTCGGTACTTTCCTTCTGAGACAGGGATATATGGGACTGCCGAAGGATCTGGAGGAGGCTGCCAGACTTGACGGATGTAACATCGGTCAGACCTTCCTTTACATCATGGCACCACTTACAAGATCCAGTATGGTCGCACTTGGAATTTTCACAGCTGTATTCGCATTCAAAGACCTGATGTGGCCGATGATCGTTAATACAGATAAGGATATGCTGGTACTTTCTTCCGCACTTGCAAAGATGCAGGGCCAGTACGTATCCAAATTCCCGGAACTGATGGCTGCATCTCTGATCGCCTGCATTCCGATGATCGTGATCTACATGATCTTCCAGAAACAGTTTATCGAAGGTATTGCTACCAGCGGTGGAAAACTGTAATCACAAATATTACATAAGGTAATACAAGACCGCTGACAATGTATATAACTGAGGATTTGGTTATTAAGGTTGTCAGCGGTATTTTTATCGAAGCAAATGCAAAAATGCACAGCTATTTGATGATTCTTAAGGAAAGAGGCGGATATTTTTATCCGCAGTAAACGAAAAAAGGAGAAAATTATGCCGATCAAATTTCACGAGGGATCAAAGACATTCCACATTTATAACAAACATTTAAGCTACATCACCTGTATCATGGAAAATGGCCAGATGGAGAATCTGTACTATGGAAAAGCCATCCGCGATAAAGAGGATTTCAGTTATCTTCATGAAGAGATCATGCGTTCCCTGATGGCTGTATGCGTTCCGGAACCGGGACTTCTTTCCATGCAGTATACCAAACAGGAGTATCCTGTTTACGGAACCGGTGATTACAGAAACCCTGCCCTTACTGTTCGTCAGGAGAACGGAAGCGAGATCGTAGATTTCAAATATGTTTCTCATGAGATCTATGGCGGCAAGAAGAAGCTTGCCGGACTTCCGGCAACCTACACAGAGAACGAGGAAGAGGCGACATCTCTGGACATTACACTTCATGATCCTGTGATGGACACAGACCTTGTTCTTACATATTCCGTATATGAGGATTACCCGGTGATCACCAGAAGCGCACGCCTTGTTCAGAAAGGGAATCAGAAGATCCGCCTTGAGAACGTGATGAGTGCAGCAGTGGAGTTCCCGGATATGGATTATGAGATGATCCATCTTTCCGGTGCGTGGGCACGTGAGCGCTATGTAAAAACACGTAAACTTGAGATGGGTACACAGGCTGTACAGAGTCTTGCAGGAACCGGTTCCAGCTCTGAGCAGAATCCGTTTATCGCACTGAAGCGTCCTCATACAACAGAAGACACAGGCGAGGTTTTCGGCTTCAGCTTTGTGTACAGCGGCAACTTCCTTGCACAGGTCGAGGTTTCCACCTACGAGATGACACGAGTTATGATGGGAATCAATCCACAGGGATTTTCCTGGGAGCTTTCCAGAGATGAGGAATTCCAGACTCCGGAGGTTGTTATGGTATACAGTGATAAGGGCTTAAACGGAATGAGCCAGGCTTACCACAGACTGTACCGTGACCGTCTGATGCGTGGAAAATGGAGAAATCATGCACGCCCGATCCTCCTCAATAACTGGGAAGCAACCTATTTTGATTTTGATGAGGAAAAAATCCTCAATATTGCAAAAAAAGCCAAAGAGGTTGGGGTAGAGCTTTTCGTTCTGGATGACGGATGGTTCGGAACCAGAAACGATGATTACCAGGGGCTTGGCGACTGGTTCGTAAATAAGAATAAGCTTCCGAACGGAATTTCCGGACTTTCCCATAAGATCGAGGAGATGGGCCTGAAATTCGGTCTCTGGGTAGAGCTTGAGATGGTAAACAAGAACAGTGACTGCTACAGAGCACATCCGGACTGGCTCATCGGAGCACCGGACCGTTTTGAGTCTCACTCAAGACATCAGCACGTTCTTGATTTTTCCAGACCTGAGGTTGTGGATTTCATTTATGATTCCATCTCCAAGGTTATCGAGGAATCTTCCATTTCCTACATTAAATGGGATATGAACCGTTACATGTCCGAGCCTTTCAGCCGCGGCGCATCCGCAGCAGATCAGGGCAAGACTATGCATAAATATATCCTTGGTGTTTATGAGCTGTATACAAGACTGACAGAGAGATTCCCTGACATTCTCTTTGAATCCTGCGCAAGCGGCGGAGCAAGATTTGATCCGGGAATGCTGTATTTTGCACCGCAGACATGGACCAGCGATGATACCGATGCAGCTGAGAGAGAAAAGATCCAGTACGGTACCTCCTTTGTTTATCCGATCGTCAGCATGGGATCTCATGTATCAGCAGTACCGAATCATCAGCTGCACCGTACCACACCGCTTTCCACAAGAGCAAATGTGGCATATTTCGGAACCTTTGGCTATGAGCTGGATCTGAACCTTTTAAGTGCCAAAGAGATCGAAGAGGTAAAGGCACAGGTGGAATTCATGAAGGAGCATCGTGACCTGATCCAGGTGGAGGGTGATTTCTACCGTATCTTAAGCCCGTTCGAAGGAAATGATACTGCATGGATGGTTGTTTCCAGAGACAAAAAACAGGCAGTTGCCGGATACTATGAGAGACTGAACAAGGTCAATGCTTCCTGGATGCGTCTGCGCTTCAAAGGTCTTGACGAGGATCAGCTTTACAGAGTAAAATGGGAAGATAAGTGCCTGAAAGCTTACGGAAATGAGCTGATGTATGCAGGAATCCCGGTTGATCGTGACTACTGCAATAAGACAAACGGTGATTTCCATTCTGTATTGTATACAATTGAAGCAGAGGACTGATTTCTGTAAATGATGGAATAAAAGCTGTCAGCGAAAAAACATCCGCCTGACCAGAAAAAATAACAGGCCGCCGGATATGGCGGTCTGTTATTGGGTGGCGAAGTAGCTCACGGGCGGAAACACAATATATGACATCAGGGAGGTGACAAGTTGCTTCATACAGTTGGTTTTACAAACTCAGACAGCTATAAATGTCTGGAGAATTTAAAGAAAGGTGCGGTGGATCTCTGTCTTACTTACTGTGGGTGGGAAAAATGCGATCCGGGACATCGATTTGGACCAAATAAAAGGATCTCTCATGTACTTCATATCGTGGAATCCGGAAGAGGAGTTTTTGAGATGGATGGCCATCAGTATCATCTGACCGGTGGAGAAGCATTTCTGATCCCATCCAGTGTGGAGGCCTGGTATGAGGCAGACATGGACGATCCCTGGACGTACCGCTGGATAGGATTTGAGGGAATGACTGCAGAGGAAGTGATCCATGTAAGTGGCTTTAGCCGGGAAAATCCGGTACGGAGGATCCATTGCATGGAAAATGCTGCGAAGTATATTGATGCAATGGTCCAGACCAACAAGCTCGTTTTTGAAAATGAGCTGAAGCGAAACGGACTTCTGATGCTTCTTTTTTCTGACCTGATCACAGATAACCGGGATGCATGTCTGAGAGAAGGCAAGCTTCTTCCATCCCACAGATATCCAAATTCCGTTTATGTGGAGCATGCAGTGGATTACATTGCAGCCAACTTTGACAAGCGGCTGAAGATCAATGAGCTGGCAGACCGCATTGGCGTCAACCGGAGCTATCTTACCAGTTCGTTTAAAAAAAGCCTCGGATGCTCGCCGCAGGAATATCTTATGAATCTTCGCATTGAGAAGGCGAAAACTCTTCTGAAAAACGGAGATATTCAGGTCAGTGAAGTAGCTGCAAGAGTAGGGTATGGAGATCCGCTGGCTTTTTCCAAGGTATTCAAGGCAAGAACAGGAAGAAGTCCGAGAGAATACAAGGAAGAAAAGAGAAGACTTGTAGTGAATGGAAAGAAGGGCGATTATACGGAATCTGAGGCCTGATCCTGTGATATATTTCACGAAGAAAAAGAACTCTCTGTCTGGTCCGGAATATATAAAATTCTGGTATCGGGCAGAGAGCTTTTTATGTCATAAGAAATGTTATAGAAAATTACTTCCAGGTATCTCATGCAACAAAACAACAATTATTAACATCAAAGTACATATTTTAAACAAGTTTCCGGTAGTATGATAAGATCACAAAGAAAACGAAGCGGAACTGCACCGCAAAAATAGCAGAAAATCAGGAATTTTAAAGAAAAATATAACAATTCCGGATAAGAGATCCAACAAAGAAAGCAGGAGGAAACGAACATGATCAAAATTACATTCATGGGAGCTGGAAGCACGGTTTTCGCAAGAAATGTACTTGGCGACTGTATGTGCACACCGGCACTTCGCGAGAGCGAGATCGCACTTTATGATATCGACGAGAAGAGACTGGAGGATTCCAGGATTATCTTAAGTGCCATCAACCACAACGTAAATGAGGATCGCGCAGTGATCAAAACATATCTCGGTGCTGAGAACCGTAAAGATGCACTTCGTGATGCAGACTTCGTAGTCAATGCCATTCAGGTAGGCGGCTATGAGCCATGTACAGTAACAGACTTTGAGATCCCGAAGAAATACGGCATCAAACAGACTATCGCAGATACCCTGGGAATTGGTGGTATCATGCGTGCACTTCGTACCATTCCGGTCCTGGAAGAGTTCGCACGGGATATGGAAGAGGTCTGCCCGAACACTCTGTTCCTGAACTACTCCAACCCTATGGCAATGCTCACCGGCTATATGCAGCGTTTCACAAAGATCCGCACCGTAGGTCTCTGCCACAGCGTTCAGGTCTGCTCCCAGAAACTTCTTGAGGGAATGGGAATGGAAGACAAGCTTGAGGGACGTACCGAGCTGATCGCAGGTATCAACCACATGGCATGGCTTCTTGAGATCCATGACAAAGACGGAAACGACCTGTACCCGGAGATCCGCAGAATCGCCGAGGAGAAGAATACCTCCGGCGAGAAGCATGAGGATATGGTACGTTACGAGTACATCCGTCATCTTGGATACTACTGCACAGAGTCCAGTGAGCACAATGCAGAGTATAATCCGTTCTTCATTAAATCCAAATATCCGGAGATGATCGAGGAGTTCAATATTCCGCTTGACGAATATCCGAGAAGATGTATCAAACAGATCGAAGGATGGGAAAAAGAGCGCGAGGATATCCTCAAGGATGGCAAGATCGGCCATGAGAGAAGTAAAGAGTATGCTTCTTATATCATGGAGGCTGTTGTTACAAACACACCATACAAGATCGGTGGAAACGTTCTTAACAACGGTTACATTGACAACCTTCCGCCGGATGCCTGCGTAGAGGTTCCATGCTATATCGACGGAACTGGTGTACATCCGGTAAAAGTCGGCAAGCTTCCTACACAGCTGGCAGCTATGAACTCATCCAATGTCAGCCCGCAGCTCCTTGCTATTGAGGCAGCAGTGACCAAAGATCGCCAGAAGATCTATCAGGCAGCCATGATGGACCCACATACAGGTGCAGAGTTGAACATCAAAGACATCCAGGCTATGTGCGATGAGCTGATCGAGGCACATGGGGATTATATGAAGATGTACCGCTAAGGCAGGAAATGATCGGAAGGCAGCAAAAACTTTGAAATAAATATGCAAGGCGGAATAGAAAGGCCGGAACACCAGAATGTAGAGGGTGTTCCGGCCTTTCTTTATATGGAACTTTTGATAAATAATAAAAACAACTTGTTTGCATGTATATACAAGTTATAAAATAATTACAGATGAAACGAACAGAATAAATACAGATCAAAATACAAACGAAGGGAGGAGCTTATGGCAGAAAACGGAAAAGCAAAATATTATGCACTGATGGAAGAAATGAAAACAGACATTCTTTCCGGAAAGATCCGTCCGGGTGAGAAGCTTCCCTCTGAAAACCAGCTCAGTGTACGATATGGGCTGAGCAGGCATACGGTGCGAAAGGCTCTGGGGATCCTGGCAGGAGATGGATACATAGAATCCTTTCAGGGAAAGGGAACCTTCTGTGCGGATGTGCTCCGTCAGATCCACGGGACCGGAAACATCGCAGTGGTGACTACATATATCTCGGATTATATTTTTCCCAGGCTGATCCAGGGGATCGATGAGGTGCTGTCCGATAATGGGTACAGTATCATCCTCAAAAATACAGGAAACAGCCGTCAGAAGGAGGCAAGATTCCTGGAAGAGCTGATCAGTAAGGGAATTGACGGATTGATCATTGAACCAAGCAAAAGCGAGGTGTTGTGCAGACATGTAAGCTTGTATGAAACACTGGACAAGTATCAGATCCCATATATTTTTATCCAGGGACTGTATACGGAGATGCAGGAAAAACCCCATATCCTCATGGATGATGCAGGTGGTGGTTATCTTGTTACAAAGCATCTCCTGGATTCTGGCAGACGTAACATTGCAGGATTTTTCAAGGCAGATGACCGTCAGGGAATCGAACGGCATAAGGGTTATGTGAAGGCTTTGCAGGAGCATGGAATTGCCTATGATCCGGATAAGGTGGTCTGGTTTCACACCGAGGACCGGCGAAAAAAGCCGGCTCTTATGGTCCGGAACATGATCCGTCAGAACAGCCTTCCGGAGGGAATTGTATGTTACAACGACCAGATCGCTGTCCAGGTTATGGAAGAACTGGAACGTCAGGGCAAAAAGATCCCGGAAGATGTTGCGGTAACCGGCTATGATAATTCACTATATGCAAGACAGGGACAGGGCATTACCACTATCACCCATCCCCAGGAAAAACTGGGAGAGATGGCGGCAAAGCTTCTCCTGGAAAAGTTAGGCGGTGTGCCTGATGAAGAAAGTACCGTAGAACGTCTGATCCGTCCGGAACTGATCATACGGGGCAGCAGCGTGAAAGCAGGGGCATGAGCACAGATACATAACCGTTTTATCAGATCGTTTTATTAGAGAATGAAGCAATATACCTTACAGAGAGCCTTATAACATTTCAGAAGATCGGACGCATGTTGGCAGCAGAAATGGACTGCAGATTTTCAGGAATGTTATGCATATGATATTAATTTTATTTTAAGGAGGATCTTTCACATGAAAACAGGAAGAGATTATAAATTCTGGTTTTGCACAGGTTCACAGGATCTTTACGGAGATGAGTGTCTCCGCAAGGTAGCCGAGCATTCCAAGATCATCGTAGAGGAGCTGAATAAATCCGGTGTACTTCCGTTTGAGGTTGTATGGAAACCAACGCTGATCACAAATGAGCTGATCCGTAAAACCTTTAATGATGCCAATGCAGATGAAAATTGTGCCGGCGTGATCGCATGGATGCACACATTTTCCCCGGCAAAATCCTGGATCCTTGGTCTCAAAGAGTATCGTAAACCGCTGTGTCACCTTCATACACAGTTCAATGTGGAGATTCCCTATGACACCATTGATATGGACTTTATGAATGAGAACCAGTCCGCACATGGCGGCCGTGAGTTTGGCCATATGGTAACCCGAATGGGAATCGAGCGTAAGGTCATTGCAGGACACTGGGCAGACAAAAAGGTCCAGGAGCGTCTGGCATCCTGGATGCGTACTGCAGTTGGTATCATGGAAAGCAGCCATATCCGTGTATGCCGTGTTGCGGATAACATGAGAAACGTAGCCGTAACAGAGGGCGATAAGGTTGAGGCTCAGATGAAATTCGGATGGGAGATCGATGCTTATCCGGTTAATGAGATCGCAGAATATGTTCAGGATGTAAGCCAGGGAGATATTGATGTTCTGGTAGAAGAATATTATAATAAATACGATATGATTCTGGATGGACGTGACCCTGAGGAATTTAAGAAGCATGTAGCAGTCCAGGCAGGGATCGAGATCGGTTTTGAGCGCTTCCTCGAGGAGAAAAATTATCAGGCTATCGTAACACACTTTGGTGATCTGGGCTCCCTGAAACAGCTTCCGGGACTTGCGATCCAGCGACTGATGGAAAAAGGCTATGGCTTCGGTGGCGAGGGTGACTGGAAAACAGCAGCTATGGTTCGCCTGATGAAGATCATGGCAGCAGGAAAAAAGGACGCCAGGGGTACTTCCTTTATGGAGGACTACACTTATAACCTGGTACCGGGTAAAGAGGGAATCCTTGAGGCACATATGCTGGAGGTTTGCCCATCCGTTGCTGATGGCAAGGTCAGCATGCGTGTATGCCCGCTTTCCATGGGAGATCGTGAAGATCCTGCAAGACTGGTATTTACTTCTAAGACAGGTCCTGGAATCGCAACATCCCTGGTTGACCTTGGTGACCGTTTCCGTCTGCTGATCAATGAGGTTGAGTGTAAGAAAACAGAGAAGCCGATGCCTGCACTTCCGGTAGGTACTGCATTCTGGACACCGAAGCCGGATCTTTCCACAGCAGCAGAAGCATGGATCCTTGCCGGCGGCGCACATCACACTGCATTTACCTATGACCTTACTGCAGAGCAGATGGGTGACTGGGCAGCAGCTATGGGTATTGAAGCGGTTTATATTGATGGCGATACAACGATCCGGAATCTGCAGAATGAGCTGAGATGGAACAGCATGTATTTCAGCAAATAATATGGGAGGTTTTTTACAATGGGAGTAAATGAGGCAAAAACAGCAATTCTTGAGAATCGCACGGCTCTTGGTATTGAGTTTGGTTCCACAAGGATCAAGGCAGTTCTGGTGGACGATAAGAACCAGCCCATCGCATCCGGAGCCTATGAATGGGAGAACCAGTATGTGGATGGTATCTGGACATACAGCCTGGAGGAGATCTGGAAAGGTCTCCAGGGCAGTTACCAGGATATGGCAGAAGATGTTCAGAAAAAATATGGAGTGGAGCTTACAAGCGTAGGTGCGTTTGGTGTCAGTGCCATGATGCATGGCTATATGCCGTTTAATAAAGAGGGAGAGCTGATGGTACCGTTCCGTACCTGGAGAAACAACATCACAGGAGAAGCCTCTGAGAAGCTGGCAGAGCTTTTCCATTACAATATCCCTCAGAGATGGAGCATCGCACACCTGTATCAGGCGATCCTTAACGGTGAGGAGCATGTAAAAGATATCGATTATATCACCACTCTGGAAGCCTATGTGCACTGGAAACTCACCGGAAAAAGAGTTCTTGGTATCGGTGATGCGGCAGGTATGTTCCCAATCGACAGTGAAACGAAGGACTATAACGAGGAGATGGTTCAGAAGTTCGATGAACTGGTTGCGCCTTATGGTTTCCCATGGAAGCTTCGCGATATTATGCCGAAAGCTCTGGTGGCAGGTCAGGATGCAGGAGTTCTTACTGAGGAAGGCGCAAAGCTTCTGGATGTAAGTGGAAAGCTGAAAGCTGGAATCCCGATGTGTCCGCCTGAGGGAGACGCAGGAACCGGTATGGTTGCCACAAACAGTGTCCGCCGGCGTACCGGAAATGTTTCTGCGGGAACATCTGTATTTGCCATGATCGTCCTGGAGAAGGCACTTTCCAAACCGTATAAAGAAATCGACATGGTTACCACTCCGGCAGGAGATCCGGTTGCCATGGCACATTCCAACAACTGTACTTCGGATCTGAACGCATGGGTAAATGTGTTTAAGGAATTTGCAGAAGCTATGGGCATGGAAGTAGATATGAACAAACTGTTCGGAACTCTTTATAACAAAGCCATGGAAGGCGACCCGGACTGTGGCGGACTTCTTTCCTACTGCTATTTCTCCGGCGAGCATATGACCGGCTTTGAAGAGGGACGTCCACTGTTTGTACGTTCTCCTGAGAGCAAATTTACACTGGCAAACTTTATGCGAAATAATCTTTACACCTGCCTCGGCGCCATGCGCGTAGGTCTGGATATCCTTCTGAATCAGGAGCATGTAAAGATCGATAAGCTTCTGGGCCACGGCGGTCTCTTTAAGACAAAGGGGGTCGGCCAGCAGATCCTTGCAGATGCGGTAGATGCACCGGTATCCGTAATGTCTACAGCAGGAGAAGGCGGAGCCTGGGGAATCGCACTTTTGGCTTCCTATCTGATTAACAGGAGAGAAGGCGAAGACCTTGCGGATTTCCTGGATGAAGATGTCTTCAAAGGAAACGAAGGCAGCACACTGGCGCCGGAAGCAGAAGGTGTGAAAGGATTCAACGCATTTATGGATCGATATATGAAGGGTCTTGGCATTGAGCGTGCGGCTGTAGAGTCTGAGATTTGGTAAAACGAAGAACGGATTGAAATAAAAATCTTCGATTTACTGGCATAATAGAAAAATCCGTTAATTTCTTGTATGTGCTTAAAGAGGAATATAAATGAAGCAGATGGTTTATGAGAATAAGAAACCGACTCCGGGCCAGCTTGTGCATATCATGATCGACCGTCCAATGAACAGTTACCATCCGGAACACAAAGATCTTTTTTACCCGGTAAATTACGGCTACATCGAAGGGATCATCGCTCCGGACGGCGAGGAACAGGACGTTTATGTTCTGGGGATCGATCACCCGGTAAAGGAATTTACAGGAAAAGTGATAGCCATCATCCACCGCCTTAATGATGTGGAAGACAAATGGGTGGCAGTTCCGGAAGATATGACCATGACAGCACAGGAGATCAGAGAACAGGTCCGGTTTCAGGAACAGTATTTTGAGACGGAGATAGAGATGCTGGAATAACAAAAATATAAAACAGGATCCATATATTATATATTTCTGTTATCTGCGATGCAGATAAACTGGATGACAGAGGATGCAAGGGAGCACCGGACTGGATTCCGTGAAAACAGGAATCTATGAAGATTTGTGGATTGATTTTTCTGCTATGAAAATGAATGGATCTTATTGAAAATATTTCTTCATAATGTTATCATTGGACACGAAAAACACAGAAAAAATAAGAAAACAAAAAATTAAACGGTTGTATATGTGTCTGTAATATGACCAGAGACAGCCGGTCAGAGTGTCAGAGATCAGAATGGTGGGTGGCTGAATGTTTGATGACCAGGGCTATACAGGAGGAGAACAGAATGAAATTAACCATGCTTGGAACAGGTAACGCACTGGTAACAGAGTGCTACAATACATGTTTTGTGCTCAGCGATGAGTACGGCCATTTTCTGGTTGACGGAGGCGGCGGAAATACGGTGCTTTCCCAGCTGAAGAAGGCTGGCGTTGATCTGATGGATGTTCATGAGATCTTTGTTACACATAAGCACGTAGACCATATCATGGGGATCGTGTGGGTGATCCGCATCATTTGCCAGAACATGAAAAAAGGCACTTATCAGGGCGAGGCAAACATCTATGCTCATGATGAAGTGATCGGACTTCTCAAAGACATGGCATTTAAGCTTCTGAATAAGAAGGAGACACAGTACATCGGTGACAGACTTCATCTGATCGAGGTAAAAGACGGCGAGGAAAAAACAATTCTTAATAAGAAAGTGACCTTCTTTGATATCGGTTCCACCAAAGCGAAACAGTTCGGATTCCAGATGATCTATGACGGTGGTAAGGTACTTACCTGCTGCGGAGACGAGCCATACAATGAATGTGAAGAGAAATACGCAAAAGGCAGCGACTGGATGTTCCACGAAGCATTCTGCCTGTATGGACAGCGTGATATCTTCAATCCATATGAGAAGCATCACTCCACAGTTAAGGATGCCAGTGAGCTGGCTGAGAACCTTGGAGTTAAGAATCTTGTCCTGTATCACACAGAGGATAAGAACATTAAGAAACGTAAAGAGCTTTACGGAGCAGAAGGCAGAGAGTATTATCACGGAAATCTGTTTGTTCCGGATGATCTTGATGTGATCGAAATGTAATAACTGTAAAAAGAAAGACTGGAAGTATGGCATATGCTGTATTTCCGGTCTTATTATATTTGGAAACAGAGAGGATACTAATAAATTTCATAGTACATCTGTCAGGTAGAAAAATACTTGTATGGCAAAAAGGTATCGTTTACAATAAAGAATACACACATAGCATTGCAAGCTCATGTCAATAAGAACAGATCTGAAAATTACAGATTCGGATCCGGCAAAAATAAGATTTTACAAATTACGAGGTGACAGAACATATGCCAGCAACAGATAACATCACACTTGAAAAAAAATACAGAAAACTCCAGGAAATCCTCCGTTCCCTGGGAAGTGTAGCCGTAGCTTTTTCCGGTGGAGTGGACTCCACATTTTTGCTGAAAGCTGCACAGGAAACACTTGGCGACAAAGCTATGGCCATTACCGCATGTCCATGCTCCTTCACCGACAGAGAACTGAAAGAAACGCAAGATTTCTGCCAGGAAAATCACATTTGCCAGGAGATATGCAAGATCAACGAATTCGACATCCCGGGGTTCCGTCAGAATCCGCCGGACCGCTGCTATATCTGCAAAAAAGCCATCTTTACCAGACTTTGGGAAGCTGCAAAGGCGCGCCATATGAACATGATCGTGGAAGGTTCCAACATGGATGATCTGGGCGATTACCGTCCGGGAAAAAGGGCTATCCAGGAGCTTGGGGTCCGCAGTCCGCTCCAGGAAGCAGGCCTCTATAAAGAAGAGATCCGGGAGCTGTCAAAAGACATGAATCTTCCGACCTGGAACAAGCCATCTTTTGCCTGTCTTGCTTCCAGATTTGTATACGGTGAGTCCATTACCGAGGAGAAGCTTCACATGGTAGATCAGGCCGAGCAGTTTCTGATGGATCTGGGATTCCATCAGTTCCGTGTTCGCATCCACGGTACCATGGCAAGGATCGAGGTTCCGGAAGAAGA
>ERZ791864.1346-NODE-1346-length-17213-cov-18.832498_pt1 | contig 17213 bp, 8 predicted proteins | sample MGYA00510282_ERZ791864 | MGnify/ENA primary metagenome ERZ791864 (study PRJEB30046, sample SAMN00792087) | human gut metagenome | study: EMG produced TPA metagenomics assembly of the A metagenome-wide association study of gut microbiota in type 2... | reverse complement strand
TCCCACCTGTCGGCGTTCCGGGTGGCGACCAATCTGCGGCTGGCGGTGTCGGAGCATCTGGCGGTGCTGCCGCTGGGCTTTGCCGAGACTTTCGGCAGCGGCAAGCTGCGCAAGATCATCCATGAGAGCACCGGAGCAACCGAAACCTATCTGGCCCACCAGCTGCCCGACCAGTACAACGCCATCGCCACCCCGGTGGGGCTGCTGGTTTTGCTGCTGGCGTTCGACTGGCGGCTGGGGCTGCTGAGCCTTGCGCCGGTGGTACTGGCTTTTCTCATTATGACGACCATGACTGGCAAGCGGATGGCCGAAAAAATGCGGCAGTACGGCAACGCCTTGGAGGCTATGTCCAATGAGGCCGTGGAGTACGTCCGGGGTATCCCGGTGGTCAAGACCTTCGGGCAATCGGTATTTTCCTTCAAAAAGTTCAAGACCACCATTGATGAGTATGAAAAGTGGGTCATCTCCTACACCAAAGACCTGCGCCTGCCCATGATGTTCTACACCGCCGCCGTCAACGGCGTGTTCGCCTTTCTGATCGCGGGCGGGCTGCTGTTCACGACCCACGGCGTCACCCCGGAATTTCTGCTGAACCTGCTGTTTTATATCATCATCACGCCGGTGATTTCCCTGACCTTGACCCGCATAATGTACATGAGCGAGAACAAGATGGTGGTAGCGGATGCGCTGGCACGCATCGACTCGGTGCTGGAGGCGGCGCCCATGCAGGTGCAGGCTGTTCCGCAGCACCCGAAGGATTCTTCTGTCACGTTGCGGGATGTGCATTTCAGCTACGACGGAAAAACCGAGGTCATCAAGGGCGTTTCTCTGGAAATTCAGCCGGGTCAGACCGTGGCTTTTGTAGGCCCCTCCGGCGGTGGCAAATCTACGCTGGCAAACCTTGTCTGCCGGTTCTTTGATGTGCAGAGTGGCAGCGTCCGGGTGGGCGGAGCGGATGTGCGGGCAATCCCCAAGGAAGAGCTGATGGATACCATCTCCTTTGTGTTCCAGAACAGCCGCCTGCTCAAGGGCAGCATTCTGGATAATGTCCGTCTGGGCAGACCGCAGGCCACCGAAGCCGAGGTGCTGGCAGCGTTGAAAGCGGCGCAGTGCATGGATATTATAGAAAAGTTCCCGGCGGGCATCCATACCGTTATCGGCACCAAGGGCGTGTATCTTTCCGGCGGCGAGCAGCAGCGCATTGCCATTGCACGCGCCATGCTGAAAAATGCGCCCATCCTGATTCTGGACGAGGCCACGGCCTTTGCCGACCCGGACAATGAAGCTAAGGTGCAGGCAGCCTTTGCCCGGCTCGCCAAGGGCAAAACCGTGCTGATGATTGCACACCGCCTGTCCACCGTAGCTAACGCCGATTGCATTTATGTGGTGCAGGATGGGCGTATTACGGAGACTGGCACAAAGGACGAGCTGTACGCGCAGAACGGCCTGTTTGCCCGGATGTGGCAGGAGTATCAGGCCTCGGTGCAGTGGAAGGTCGCAAAGGAGGGGTAAGGAATGATCGAAAAAATTCAACACGCAACGGCCAGCTCTCCGGAGGGCGCAAAGGGTCTGGTGAAGGGCGTTCTGGCCTGTGCGTTCCAGAACATGGCGTTCATGCTGCCAACCGGGCTGCTGTATCTCTTGGTAAAAGACCTGCTTGCAGGCTCCACGAGCGGGAGAACCGCCTTTTATCTGCTGGGGTGTGCGGCCTGCTTTGCGCTGATTTTGCTGACCACATGGTTCCAGTACAACGGCACCTATTTTACGACCTATAAAGAGAGCGGCACCCGTCGCCTGACCCTTGCGGAGCGGCTGCGCAAGCTGCCCCTGTCCTTTTTCGGCAAGCGCGACCTTGCCGACCTGACCAGCACTATCATGGCGGACTGCGAGGTGTTGGAAAAGGACTGCTCCCACTTCATCCCCGGTCTGTTCGGTTCCCTCATCTCCACGGTGCTCATTGCCCTGAGCCTGTTCGCCTTTGACGGACGGATGGCACTGGCAGCACTGTGGGTCATTCCGGTATCTGCTGCCATCGTGGTGGGCAGCTACCGGGTGCAGGACAAGGTGCAGGCCAGGACCATGGCGGCGAAAATGGCCTGTGCGGACGGCATTCAGGAGTACATCGAAACCCTCCGCGACCTGAAAGCAAGCAATGCGGAGCAGCGGTATCTGTCCGGTCTTTCCGACAAAATTCGGGCTGTGGAAAAGCAGTCCATCGCGGCAGAGCTGGAAACGGCGCTGTTTGTGTCCTCTGCGAGCATGGTGCTCAAGCTGGGCATTGCGTCGGTGGCACTCACCGGCGCGGTGCTGCTGGTGCAGGGCAGTATCGACGTGCTGACCCTGTTTCTGTTCCTGATGGCGGCTTCCCGGATGTACGACCCTATGCAGGGCGCGTTGCAGAATCTGGCGGCGGTCATTGCCATGCGCACCAATGTGGGGCGGATGAACGAGATTCTGGACGCTCCCCTGCAGACCGGCAGCGAGCAGCTGACCAATCAGGGCTGCGATATCGTGTTCGACCATGTGGGCTTTGCCTACAACTCCGGCGAAACGCTTCTGCGGGATGTCTCCTTTACCGCAAAGCAGGGCGAGGTCACGGCACTGGTGGGACCCTCCGGCGGCGGCAAGACTACCGTTTCCCGGCTGGCAGCACGGTTCTGGGACTACCAGAAGGGCAGCATCACCGTGGGCGGCATGGAGGTTTCCCGAATCGACCCGGAAAAGCTCATGAGCCTGTATTCTATCGTCTTTCAGGATGTGACCCTGTTTGACAACACGATACTGGAAAATATCCGTCTGGGGCGCAAAGGCGCGACCGACGAGGAGGTCCTTGCGGCGGCAAAGCTGGCAAACTGCGAGGAATTTGCCGAAAAGCTGCCGGACAAGTGGAACACCAACATCGGGGAAAACGGCTGCGCCCTTTCCGGCGGCGAGCGTCAGCGCATTTCCATTGCCCGCGCTTTCCTGAAGGATGCGCCCATCATTCTGCTGGACGAAGCCACCGCCAGTCTGGACGTGGAAAACGAAACTGCCATTCAGGAGGCACTTTCCCGGCTCATAAAACACAAAACTGTCCTTATCATCGCCCACCGGATGCGCACCGTAGCTGGGGCGGACAAAATCGTGGTGCTGTCGGGTGGCATCGTGATCGAGCAGGGTAGCCCGGCAGAGCTGTACGCCCGGAAGGGACTGTACACCCACATGGTGGATTTGCAGACCGAAAGCCAGGGCTGGGCCATCTGACCCAATTCAAGAACAGCCCTGCGGCACAACAAAAAAGGGCGTCTATTCAAAAGAATAGGTGTCCTTTTTAGCACCTGAATCCGTCAGCCAACAGTCAAGTTTAAATCACTTCCTTATCACTGTTACTCTGCGCAAAGCTGTGTCCTATGGGAAACTGGTAAATGGCGTTGATGTCTGTAAATTCGGAAAGCAATGGGTTGTGTCTGCTACCGCTATGAAAAGGGCTTACGGTAAGGCAAAAGGCAGCGCCGTATCTCGCACGCATTGACCATTTTTTGACCAGCAACTGACCACCGGCAGTGTTTTTTACTGCCAGTGGTCAGTTTTTATCGTTGACACATTGTTTTATACTGCTTGTGATAGATGTGCTGTAGCAGTGCAGAACCAACAAAAAATTACTGTATATCATTGAAATATGCGCCGCGTCGTAGTTCTCCGACGCCAGGTGCCGGGGGTTCGAATCCCTTCAGGCTTTTTTCTTTGTTGCATCGCACAAAATCAGCGAAGTCGATGACCGATTTTCCAGGTGCGTTTTATAGAGATGTCCAACCATTTTAAGTCGGCTGGGCTTTTTTGTTGGGCGGCTTGGTGTGCGTTTTCCCGCCCCTGCCGCCCCGTTTTGCAGTTTTTCAGCGGAATTTTCAACTTTTTCCTGCTGTTTTCAGAGTGTTTGCCATTTCCCCGCAGCCAATTTCCCATTGGCTGCGGTTTTTTGCAGTTGCCGGCAAAATGGGAACTGCACGCACTTTCATTTCTTTCCCCATTATGCGAATGTGTGGCGGGCTCTCAAATCGGACATCCTCTATGCAAAGACTGCAAATTTTTGATACGCGTGCGGCGGTGTCATACAATACGCATAACCCGTAAGGCCTCGCCGCCCTGTGTACCGGCGGGCAAAACGGTGCAGTGGACCATTTTTGTGAAAGGTACATGCCGCGTTGTAACAAAATGTGATTATTCTTTCTCGCTTCGGTGCAAAGAAACAAAATGATACAATAAATTGAAAAAGGGCGACCTTTTGTCATTGTGGAATACAAAGGAATAATCTATCATTGAATTGTTGGAATTGCACGAACTCGGGCTTTGTTGGTTGAGAATAATTGATGAAATGACAAGGAGGATACTAATGCTCAAGTCTGTCCGTGTGAAAAATCCAGACGCAATTACGCTGCGAGACTGTTTCGGCGCAACGGTGCTGTCTACTGTAAATGGTCTGTGTACCGTGTTTATGTCCAGTATGTTTATGCAGTATATGACCGACTACGCCGGGCTGGGCGCTATGGGGGCGACCTTGGCCACATCGCTTCTTCTGTTTGCGCGGATTTTTGATGCCGTGGATGATCCCATTCAGGGATTTTTGATGGATCGCGGAAAACGCACCAAAATCGGAAAGTACAAACCCTTTTTTCTCCTCAGCATACTGCTGACCGGCATTGGCTGTGTATGCCTCTACTCGTTCCCGTCCGAGTTGGCGTCCAAGCCCGTACTGGTTGTTGTGTGGGTTATCGTTTTCTACTTTTTGTTTGATGTGGGAACATCCTTTTATAAGGATAATCTTTTGTTCCGAACGATGACCAATGATCCCAACGAACGTTCCAAGCTGGTTATCGGGCCGCGGGTTTGGACCATGATCCTGGGCGTCGTTACGTCCGCCTTTACAGCTGTGCTGGTTGCGGTCAACGAACACGTGGGCAACTATCACGACTCGTTTGCCATCCTGATCACTGCTATTGTTGGTGCAGCGATGGTGCTCTCCCTTATTGGCTGGTTCCTTGTCAAGGAAAAGCACTGTGTGCAGGAAGAAAAGGCAGAGCCGGTAAAGTTTAAGGACTTCTTTCTTCTGTTCAAAGAGAACAAGCCGATGGTGGTCTACTATTTGAAATGCATCTTTTCCGGTTTTATCTGGTCCCTTATTTTTGCCACGCCTGCGTATTACATAAAATGGGGATTCTGCACGGATCTGACCACCGGCGTCACAAACATGGAGCAGTATGGTGTCCTCAACGGCATTTCTTCCATGATGATGCTCATACCGCTCCTGGTTGGTGCAGTTATTGGTCGTCCGCTCTTGAAGCTCTTTAAGAACAACCCGATCAAAATGACTTGTTTCCTTCTGGTTGTGCAGTCTGTCGGCGGGGCGGTCCTGTTTATTACCCAGATGGCGGGTCTGCTTACGAATGTTCCTGCGCTGTTCTTCGTTACCCTGTTCATCATGGCAGTGGGGGTGGGAACTGACTTTGTCCCGCAATCCATGGTGGAAATGGAGATTATGGACTACAACATTTATAAAACCGGCAAGGATCGTTCTGCCTTGACAATGGTTGTCGGCGGTTTCATTGTCAAAGCGCAGGCAGCGCTTTCGGCTGCGATTATTGGCGCTGTGCTCATGTCAATCGGCTACAACGTGGATCCCGTCACCTCCGAATACATGGGGGAACTGTCGCAGATTCCGACCATGCTCAATTGGTTTATCGTTATCATGGGTCTTGTTCCTGCCATCCTCGGCGTATTGTCGGCTTTGATTCTGCGGACATATCCGATTAAGGACGATGAGCGCCGAAAAATCCGGGAATGCCTGGATCACCGCAATGCCGGGTAAGGATCATTCCTCCGCAATATGGCGGCGGTATTCCAATGGGGTGAGGCCGTACTCGCGCCGAAACACTTTGTAGAATTGCGTTCTGTTCTCATAGCCCATGGATGCCGCGATCTGGCAGACCGGCAGCTCTGTGGTTCTCAGAAGCCGCGCCGCCTCGGCCATCTGTACTTTTTGACAGTACGCTTTCAGAGTGTATCCGGTGTTTGTCTTGATGATGCGGGATATATGCTCGCAGGAGTAGTTAAGTGCCTCCGCCAGATTGGTCCGCTGGATAGCCCCGTGGTGAGTTTCAATCAGTTTCTTGACCTGTTCCGCCGTCAGCAGTTCTTGACTGTTCCTCAGCGAAATGTGTGTTGCTTTGTATATGTCAGGATTCTCCAAGGCGGCAAACAGCCGGAGCAGAGAGGAATAAACGTCAAACTGGTATCCGATCCGCTTGACCGTAAAGGCGCGAATCAATTCCTGAGTGAGCTGCGGGATCGTATCTTCGCCTAAAAGGGTAAAGTCCAGGTAGTCCTTTTTATAGTCGGCACGTTCCGACAGATTGTCGCTGAAAAACTGATTGAGAATGCTTTTGTACTGAAAGGGCGGCGGAAATGATTTGGGCCACTGTGTCAGCAGAGAGGCATCGATGCCGATGTAAACGATATCCGCATTCGACATATCTGTTTCGCGATGCATGGTGTTTCGATTGAGGAGACAAAGGTTTCCCTGCGTATAGGTAGTCTCGGCCCCCTCGATCATCACCCGGACTTGGCCCCGCTGCACATACATCAGCTCAAAAAAATTATGTTTGTGCATGTAGGTCTCATGAAAGAATTCGTGCTTGTTCGGGGTGTGAACGCAAAAGGACCATGCATCCATATAGTTGGAAAACAGATACTCCTGAGGTTTCTGGATGCTGGTTACAATGGACAACGGAGAAAAATAGTCCCGTTCGGCCGTATGGTTGCGAAGATAGTTCGGACCATGGCTGCCGGTCTGGTTCCGCATTTCATCAATGCTGTCAAAAAACAGGTGTTCCATGCGGGCATCCCCCCTTTTATGGCAGTATAGCATGGAATTAAGTATAGTATAACATAGAATTGAGTATTTTTGAAGGAGGAAGTTTCTGTGAAGCGGCAATGTTATAACCCCTATCTTCCCAGTTGGGAATACATCCCGGATGCTGAACCGAAGGTGTTTGGTCAGCGGCTGTACATTTATGGGAGCCATGATCTCTTTGGTGCCAAGGAATACTGTGAGGGCGATTACGTATGCTGGTCGACCCCGGTAGAGGATCTTTCCGACTGGCGGTATGAAGGCGTAATCTTCAAAAAGCAAGATACGCCGTGGAATAAAGAGAATCTGTCCTACTATGCACCGGATGTGGTGCGCGGCACAGACGGACGGTACTACCTTTACTATTCGGTGGCCAATACGTCGATCACATCGGTCGCTGTGTGTGACAAGCCTGCGGGAAAATACCAATATTTGGGCGATGTTCACTTCCCGGACGGGCGAGTCTACGGCTCAAAGCCGGAGGATTGGTTTATGTTTGACCCAGCCGTTCTGGTGGATGATGACGGGCGGGTGTTTCTCTACGTGGGCAGCGGGCAGAAATCCAACGGACAATTCGGCCACGAGATCAAGGGTCTGTTTGTGATGGAACTCAGCTCTGATATGCTGACCATCATCAGCGAACCCACCATCATCATGCCGGCGGATTTTAATCCCAAGAAGCCGAACTATTGGGAAGGACCCTCTATCCGTCACATTGGTGAGTGGTATTATCTGGTCTATCCGGCCACGGACATCACCGGTCTCAATTACGCGATGAGCCTGTTCCCCGACAAGGGATTTATCCACAAGGGACCGATCCATTCCTCGAGTGATATCGGTCTGGAGGGCAGAAAGCTCATGAATGCGGCATATCCGATGGGAAACAGCCACGGCGGTATGGTATGCGTCCACGGGCAATGGTATATATTTGACCACCGAACGACCAATGGCGCCAAACGAAACCGGCAGGCGGTAGCTGAGCCCATTGAGATCCGTGAGGACGGGACCATCCGCATGGTGGAGTCCACGAGCTGCGGATTGAATGGCGGCCCTTTGAAGGGAATCGGGACCTATCCGGCCTACATTGCCTGTGTCCTGCACCATGCCGGAATGTTTGGTCTGCGCAACCCGATGGACGGACCCGAGATCACCCAGGATGGTCCGGACTACGAGCCGCCGGAGCCCGCGGAACGGGAAGTGACCATAGAGACAGAGAGCGCGGCACCAAAGGCGTATATTTCCAAAATGAAGAATGGCAGTATTGCCGGTTTCCGATATTTTGATCTGACTGAAAGCACCCACATTGCTGTAACGGTTCGCGGCGCAGGCGGCGTGCTGGAACTCTTACCCGGGGAAAAAGATCCTGTCATAGCATCCATTCCCCTTGCCGGGACGGCCGACTGGACAACCGCAGGAGTAAAATTCGACGCCGGACGTCTGGCGTTGGAGAGCGGGCGCCCCCTGGATTCCTGCCCGCTGTATTTCCGGTATAAGGGAAAGGGAACGCTTGACATCTTGAGTATTACGTTGGCATAAAGGAGGATAATGATGGACTGGACACCAATCTGGCACCAAGCCGCGGCCCCTGCCTTCGCGATGGGCTTTTTGGCGGGCAAGAAAAAAACAGTGGTGTATTCTGTGATATCCCAGGTTTCGGGCGAGAAACTTCGGGTCCGCTTCTCCAACCACTATGGAAAGAAACCCTACACCATTGGGGGACTGACCGTGTGGGCACAGGGAGAGATGCATACCGTCACGCGGGACGGCAGCTGTGTTTTCACGGTTCCCGCGGGGGAAAGCTGCTATTCGGATGCGTTGACGCTCCCAGTGACGATGGGGGAAGAGCTGGAAATCAGACTCTACTATGCATCCAAGGTCATGGACAGCAATATGATCGAGGAAAATGCGGTAAGCTACCAGGGAAATCATACGACGGACAGCGAGCTGCCCCCACCCCGGCGGGAAAAGTATATGGAACAGTACGGCCTTTATGAAGCGATTCCCGGGATGGATCAGATCGAGGTGTTTACCGGGCAGCCTTCCAAAATCATCGTGGCGTTCGGGGACAGTATAACGGCTTTGAACCGCTGGGTAAAACCGTTGCAAAGGCGTCTGTTCGATGCGTATGGCGGTGACTACGCACTGATGAACGCCGGAATCAGCGGGAATTGTCTGCTTTATGATGTCCCGGGCCTGATGGGAGCTTCCTACGGGGAAAAAGGGGTGTCCCGCTTTGAGCGCGATGTGCTCCGTTTTTCAGGACTCTGCGGCGTGATTTTGGCGTTGGGGGTCAATGATGTAGCCTACTATTCCCAAAAGACAGGGGCGGTCATCTCGCTGGAACAATATGGTTCGGCCGTAACCGATATTGTGGATCGGCTTCATAAGGCCGGTGTCCGGGTGATTGCCCAGACGCTTCCGCCCCGCAGCGGTTTTGTGAAAAAAGGGTATACCCCGGAGATGGAGGCGCTGAGAGTCAGCATCAATGAATGGATCCGAGATAGCGCGCTGTTCGATTATATGGTTGATGCGGATGCACTGCTGCGCGATCCGAAGAATCCTTCGTTCACCGACGAGCGTTATCACCAGGGGGATCACCTGCACCCGAATCAGGCCGGAGGAATGCTGCTGGCGCAGGCGTATGATTTGCAAAAGCTGACTGGGGAGGCATAAGCATGGGAAAAAAGTATTTCACGCTCAGCTTTGATGATGGACTGGAACAGGACAAACGGGTGATCCGGCTCATGAGGCAATACGGGCTCAAAGGGACCTTCAACCTCAATGCCGGCCTGCTTGGCACACGCGGTGAGGTGAAGGGGCTTGGAACCTTCTCTTTTCAGGATTGCCCCGAAGGCGTAAAGCACAAGTGGCCATTTTCCTATGTGCAGCACAACCGAATCCCACAGGACGAGGTGTGCCAGGTCTATGAGGGAATGGAGATTGCCACCCATGGTTTCCGGCATGAACCGCTGGGGGCTGTCAGCGAGGATGAAATGCGCGCATCGGTGGATGCGGACAAGACCGCGCTGGAAAAAATCTTCGGCACTACAGTCGTGGGACACGCCTATGCGCAGGGTTCAACCTCGCCGGCTGCCCAGGCGTATCTGAAGGCGCAGGGGTATCAATATGCCAGAGTGGTCTTTCCCTCCGGCGGCTTTGCGTTCCCGGAGGATCCGATGAACTTTCGGCCTTCCTCCTCGCTGATTCTGAAAAATGCCGCAAAGCTGGTGGAGCGTTTCAAATGTGAGGAACCAGGAGAAAAGGATCTGCTGTTGTTCCTGTGGGCACACAGTTATGAAATGGACTACGACAAGGGAAACGCCAGTTGGTATGCTTTGGAGCGGCTTTTTGAATCGATCGCAGGCCGAAACGATATCGTGTATTGCACAAACAGCGAAGCGTTCGCGCATATTTAAGGAGAGCAGGAAAGTGAAAAAGAAAGATTTTAACCGAGGTTGGCTATTTGGCGCCGTGGGAAAGGAACCGTCTATGCAGCCGGTCACGCTTCCCCACGATGCCATGCTGTACGAGAAACGCTCGAAGGATGCGGCAACAGCGGGAGCATGCGGATACTTTCCCGGCGGGGCCTATGTCTACGTCAAACGGTTTCTTGTGCCTGAAACGTGGCGGACACAGTCCGCTGTGCTGGAATTTGAGGCAGTTTATCAAAACGCGCAGGTGTTCGTGAACGATGCGCTTGTGGCTGAACAGCGGTACGGGTATACCAACTTCTTTGTGGTGCTGGACCCACAACTGAAGTATGGCGAAGAAAATGAAATCAAAGTGATTGCGGACAACTCGTCGGTACCCAATTCCCGTTGGTATTCCGGCAGCGGAATTTATCGCAACGTAAACCTCTTCCTGGGGGATAAGAGTCATATCCGCCCGGATGGACTGCTCGTCTCCACCTCCGGAAACGATGCGGCCCATGTGAAGGTTTCGGTCACCGGCGGTGATACGGTCAGAGTCTCTGTTCTGGATGGTGAAAAGGTGGTGGCGCAGGCCGAAGCTGCGGTCAAGGAAGGCACTGCGTCGGCGGACATTCCCGTTTCCCAGCCGCGGCTTTGGGACGCGGAACATCCCGAACTGTACCGATGCAGAGCGGAACTGCTGAAAAATGGTGAGCTGGTGGATGAGGCGGACGCCTGGTTTGGATTCCGTACCCTTAGCTGGAGCACCAGAGGATTTTTTGTAAACGGCAAGAAAACGCTGCTCCGTGGCGCCTGCGTCCACCACGACAATGGCATTCTGGGTGCCTGCTCTTTTGAGGATGCCGAGGTCCGCCGTGTCCGTCTGCTCAAGGAGGCCGGTTTCAACGCGATACGTTCCGCCCACAACCCTGCCTCCAAGGCGCTGTTGGATGCCTGTGACCGGCTGGGTCTGTATGTCATGGATGAATTCTGCGACAACTGGCTGGTACATAAAAACCCCTACGACTATGCGGACCAGGATTTCCGCGCATGGTGGCAGCAGGATCTCACAGCTATGGTCATCAAAAACTACAATCATCCCAGTGTGGTCATGAACTCTATCGGAAATGAAATCTCCGAACTGGCTATACCCGAAGGACAGGAGTACTGTAAAAAATTAGCGGTCCTGGCACGAAAGCTGGACTCGGACAAAGCAGTGACGATGGGGGTCAACCTGATGCTGTGCAGTATGTCGGCCAAGGGCGGCGGCATATACGGCAACAAAAAGAATGGGAAAGAGAATCAAAACGGCAGTCAGACGATGGACAATGTTCCCACCAGCGCCTTCTTCAACATGCTGATGAACCTGGCCGGGGGTATGATTGAAAAAATGGCCGCCAAACCTGCCGCGGACGATGCCACAAAGGTGAGTTTCTCTTATCTGGATATTGGCGGTTACAACTACGCCGCGTCCCGATACGAGAAGGACGGTACGCTCCATCCCGATCGCGTCATTGTCGGGTCCGAGACCCTGCCCAAGAACCTGTATCATAACTGGCAACTGGTGAAAAAATTTCCCTATGTCATCGGCGACTTTATGTGGACAGGCTGGGATTATCTGGGAGAGGCGGGCATCGGTACCGTCCGTTACAAAAGCTTCAAAAATCCCGGTCAGGACGCGCCCATCATCTCCGCCGGCTGCGGCGTGATCGACATTTGCGGAAAAATTCGCCCCGAGGTACAGTGGAATCGGCTGATCTGGGGGCTGGACCATACCCCCGGCATCGGCGTAGAACCGTACACCCACGCAGGGGAAACCGGCTCCGAATCCATGTGGCGTGACACAGACGCAGTGGCAAGCTGGTCCTGGGCCGGCTGTGAAGGCAAAAAAACCAAGGTCACGGTCTACTCTGACGGCGAAACGGCGGAACTCATTGTCAACGGGCATTCCTATGGCAGAAAAAAGACGAAGGAATACAAGGCTGTCTTTAAACGCGTTGTCTATGAGCCCGGTACCATCACCGCAATCAGCTACGATGGCGAGGGAAAAGAACAGAGCCGCACTTCCATGAAGACAGCGGCAGGATCTGCCGAACTGCGTGTGGTGGCTGACCGGAGCACCTTGCAGGCAAAAACGCAGGATTTGGCCTACATCAGTATTGACCTGACGGGGGCGGATGGCATCACAAAATCTTCTGAGGATACTGCGGTCACGGTGGAGGTTGCCGGTGCCGGGACGCTGCTGGCCCTTGGTTCTGCACGTCCTAACATGGGGGAAAACTTTTTCTCCGATACCCACACGACCTACTACGGCAAGGCATTGGCCGTGGTCCGCGGCGGCGATGCCCCCGGAAAGATTACGGTCACGGTGAGAGCAAAAGGCCTGCCGGCCAAAACGCTTGAATTGGAGGTAATCTGAGGAAAAGGCATAGGCCAAACGGCAGATCCCGATGTCTAACCAAAAAGACTGCAACAATTGTTGCAGTCTTTTTCTGCGTAATCTACCTCATAGATTTTGCGTAAATTCACATTCTTCTGAAAGTGGGCACATCGGCTGCGCTATGAAGCTGGGAGAGAAAATCAAGCCGGTGCGCATACATCGAGGACTGTCGCAGCGGGAATTGGGCGAGCGTCTGCGTTTGGATGGAAATGTGGCAAATCGCATTGCCCAATATGAGTCGGGGTTCCGAACGCCCAAAGAGAGCAAAAACAAAGAAACAGCCAATGCGTTGAATGTATCTGGAAGATCCTGCGGGATGTGCTGAACGCGGCGCCAAACTATGCGCAGGCGGTGAACATCCCGCATTACGGCTGGATGGCAGTGCTATTCGCGGTGCTGGAACCCAAGGACACTGCGGTATATAAGCTCATCGCGACCAAGCCGGACGAGGCTGCATCAAAGGGATGATAGAATCACCAACGCCGCCCATTTTTCAAACAGCAATGTGTTCCGGTACAACTTTTCTGTAAGAAGCAAAAAATGAATTTATTTGATTTTATTCTGATTTTTGACTTGTTCATCGACGATTTATATGGTATAATATCTGCTATCAAGTTCATAAGCAAACCCGGCGCAAGCCGGCGACGCAAAGCTATAGGGGCCCATTGGGTCAGCCAGTTGCCAGAAAAAAATGTTGCTTTTTCTGCCATCAGTAGCTTTGTGTTCTTTTTTGAAAACAGGGGTTGACAAGGGTGAATGCACAGCGATATACTGACCGCAGAGCAGAGCAGAGCAGAGCAGAGCAGAGCAGAGCAGAGCAACTATAATGCTCTGCCGTTTTCGGTTGCCTGCAAATATTATTTTATAAGGTTAGATAACGCTTTCAGGTATGGGTTCGCCATACCTTGAAAGCGTTGTTTGCTTTTTTAGGCGTCATACATGTAAAGGTAGAGGGGATTGTACTATGAATCTTGTAAAGCGTGCCGGTGTTTACAGGGAGCTGGCCATTCTGACAGCGATGCTGATTCTAACGGCGCTGCTGTCTTTCCCGGCGCGTGCGGAAGAGGCGGAAAGCCAGCATGAGCACGTGCGCGTTGGCTTTTTTGCGATGGACGGCTATCACATGATGGATGAGGATGGAAACCGCAGCGGTTACGGCTATGATTTCCTCCGCCTGATGGCGCGCTATTGGGATGCAGACTATGAGTACATCGGCTATGACAAAAGCTGGGAGGATATGCAGCGGATGCTGCTGGACGGCGAGATCGACATGGTCACTTCTGCCCGCAAAACGCCTGCCCGCGAAGAAGTGTTTGATTTTTCCCGTCCCATCGGAACCAGCAACGGTATCCTGACGATCCGCGGCGATAATACTGCTATCGTTGAGGGGCAATACAGTACCTACAATGGGATGCGTGTTGCACTCCTGAACGGAAACTCCCGGAATGCTGAATTTGCAGAGTATGCACAGACCAAAGGCTTTACCTACCAATCGGTTTATTTCGATTCGACTGAGAAGATGGCAGAGGCCCTTCAGGACGGAACGGTCGATGCCATTGTCACCAGTTCCCTGCGCAGGATAAACAACGAGCGCATCCTTGAAAAATTCGGCAGCAGTGATTTTTATGTGATCGTCAAAAAAGGAAATACCGAGCTTCTGAACCAGGTAAATTATGCAATCGATCAGATGAACGCCGCCGAGGGCAACTGGAAAACGACCCTCTATAACAAAAATTACGAAAGCACCGATGCCAAAAATCTGGAGTATACGGAAGAAGAAAAGCGCATCATCGCCCAATATTCCAAGGACAATCCCCTTCACATCCTGTGCGACCCGACCCGGTATCCCTATTCTTATACAGAAAATGGCGAGGTAAAGGGCATTCTCCCGGACTATTTCCGGAAGATAGCGGACTATGCCGGGCTTTCCTATGAATTTCTTGTCCCCGCAACCAGAGATGAATATATCGCGTATCAAAGCGCTAAGGGCACGGTAGACATCAGCATTGATGCACGATTGGATACGGACAATTACGCAGAAACCAAAGGATGGGGATTGACCGCACCCTATATCACGATGCGCATGGCAAGGGTGACGCGGAGAGATTTTGACGGGAACATCCATGTCGTCACCACGGTCAACCAGACCGCGTCCAAGTCGATCGAAGATGCAGTGGCACCCGGTGCGGAAAAACTGATGTGCAGTACCCGTCAGGAGATGATGGAAGCTGTCCGTGACGGCAAGGCGGATGCAGCGTTTGTCTACTATTATATGGCGCAGGCGTTTGTCAACGGCGACACGACAGGCACCTTGACCTACACGCCGCTGGAACAGCCCACCTTCAGCTACCGCATGGTAGTTTCCTCCACGGAAAATCACGCGCTGGCAGGTATCCTGACAAAGGCAATGTACGCGATGCCGGAGAATCTTGTCGAGGATCTTGCGGCGCAGTACACCGCATATAAAGCGACAAATCTGACCTTTGCAGACATGATCCGCCTGCATCCGGCTGCGGCTTTGCTTATCATCGTATTTATCTCGTGTATGGCGGTCACGCTGATCATTATTATGAGCCGTTTGCAGACGCGCAGAGAATTACAGCTTGCCGCCCAGCAGAAAGCAGAAGAAATGACCGCCCTTGCAGAGCAGGCGCAGGCCGCCAGCAAAGCAAAAAGTGTCTTTCTTTCCAATATGTCCCACGATATCCGTACCCCGATGAATGCCATCATCGGCTTTACGAATATCGCGCTGCATCAGGATTCTGTACCCGAAATCCACAACTGCCTGAAAAAAATCGAGGACAGCTCGGATCATCTGCTGTCCCTGTTGAATGATATACTGGATCTGAGCCGCATCGAAAGCGGAAAGGTGGTATTCTCCCCTGTTCCGGCGGATATCACCGCCGTTACGGATAGTGCAATTGAGATCATAAACGGTACCCTTCTGAACCGGAGCCTGAACTTTGAGGTACACCGTGAACCGATGGAAAATCCCTATGTCATGACGGAGCCTGTCCGCATCCGGGAGATTCTGGTCAACATCCTGAACAACGCCGTAAAATTCACCAATGACGGCGGTACGATCCGTCTGGATGTGAGCAACCGTCCGGGAGCTGATGCACAGCACAGGGTGGTTTGCTATCGAGTTCAGGATACCGGTGTCGGTATGAGCGAGGAATTCCTGACAAAGCTCTTTGACGAATTTGCGCAGGAGAAAAACGACGCAAGAACGCAGTATAAAGGCACAGGTCTGGGTATGCCCATCACAAAGGGATATGTAGAAATGATGGGCGGAACCATTGCGGTGGAAAGCAAAAAAGGAGTCGGCACGACCTTTACCGTGGAAATCCCCATGGAGCTGACAAGCTCTGAAAAGGTCGAAAAAACAAAGAAGCCGGCAAAGCGCAAAAGCCTGAAAGGGATCAAGGTGCTTCTGGCAGAGGATAACGATTTGAACGCCGAGCTTGCCACGATACTGTTAGAGGATTCGGAGATGATCGTAACCCGTGCGGCGGACGGGCAGGAGGTTGTCGACCTGTTTGCCAATCACCCGGCGGGTACCTATGATATTATCCTGATGGACATTATGATGCCGAAAATGGACGGACTGCAGGCAGCAAAAGCCATCCGCGCCATGCAGGCGGAACGCCCGGATGCAGAAGAAATCCCCATCATTGCACTGTCGGCCAACGCTTTTGCGGAGGATGTGCAGACCTCTCTGGATGCGGGCATGAACGGTCATATTTCCAAGCCTCTTAATGTGGCGGAGGTAGCCAAAGCCATTGCGAGAAATCTGAATAAGTCATGACCGCTTTTTGCAAATCAAGACAGGGGGGTTCTGGTAAAGATATAGCAATTCGGGGCAGACTTCAAAGAACGCTGCGTGACAAATTGTTCTGTAGCCTCATGTAACCGGTGAAACAGTTTATTGGCGTTGTGTTTCTATAATCTTAAAAATAAAAGAGAACGGCAGGTACATTTGAGCTGTACCTGCCGTTCTCTGCTTGGCATTACTTTTTTCCTCAGAATCCTTGGATTCCGGTTCATCCACTTTCTCAAGGAATGCATCCACGAAGGCATTTTCCACCTTCTTATAACCGCCGACCACGGTATCTTCGACCTTATGGTAGGCTGCGGTTGCTTTTTCTGCCATGCCGCCGGTTTTCAGCGAACCATCTTCCTCCAGAAATTTGTCTGCGAACTTGTCCTCAATGCCCTGATATAAGGTTACGAGTAACCTTACCGGGGAATTGGAAAAGCAGTTGCCTTCGGTGGAAGATATTCAAAATAGAATTAAATGAGCCTTTTTGAAATTTGTTAAAAGTATTTTTACCGTATGTTCTTACAGAGTTTATTTGCATTTTGACCACCATTTGACCACTACTGTGCAGTCGCCCCTCAAAATACCGAAAAAGCCCGTTGTGACAAGGCTTAATAGTGACAAGTAACTATTTTGTCGCAGAGAACGGTGTGACCCGAA
>ERZ791864.1334-NODE-1334-length-17365-cov-16.307337_pt1 | contig 17365 bp, 9 predicted proteins | sample MGYA00510282_ERZ791864 | MGnify/ENA primary metagenome ERZ791864 (study PRJEB30046, sample SAMN00792087) | human gut metagenome | study: EMG produced TPA metagenomics assembly of the A metagenome-wide association study of gut microbiota in type 2... | reverse complement strand
TAAAATTTCTCTCGAAAATTTTGTTTTGGGGCTTGACTTTTAATAGTTAGTCTTTTGCCTTCTGCTTTTCTACCTATTATTAAAACATTGGAATCACCCCCTACAGTGAATTCAGGAAATCGAGCGCAGAGTCTGGTATAGCATTCTTTGGCAGCTGGCTTGGAACAGCGCTGGTTATGTTGACTGCCTGCAATTCCTCCCGCACCACCTTACGGATGCTTTTCTCCAGCCTATCTGTCTGCTCCGTCGCAAGAATGGCTTGTACCAGAAACTCTTTGCGTTTGGCTGACGGCATCTGCTGCAGCAACACCCATGCGCGGCGGTGTTGCGGGTCGCTGAGGTTCGGGCGGAAAACATATTGCGGTCGTTTCATACCTCGCTTTTGCGGCGCGACACGGCGGCCAACGCACGCTCGAATCCGACCGCGTTCACCTTGTCGTCCAGCAGGAAAATCGTCTTACAAAGGCCGTCTTTGGGTGTCAGGTGGCGGCTTACAACCGAAGCCCCGCCGCCCAGCAGCACAGCTGGGATAGCGTGCAAATCAAAGCCAGCCTCCATCGTGGCAGAGAGCAGATGTTCTGTGTATCTGCGTCCCTGCTGGTTCACAATATCTTTCACTTTATCACTGACCGTGCAGGGCTGACCTGCCAGCATATTCTCGATTTGGGCATCCGTCAGCGACAGCCCGGTTTCCCGGCGCACCTGCTCCCGAATGTCATCCACGCAGCGGATCATGCCGAGTTCCAGACTGTGCGCAGTGTCAGCCGCAGGGATGGCGTTGTCGATGCGCATAAGGTCCACCGTCCAGCCGCCCAAATCCATGAGGAGCATGGACGGTTCGTCCTGCAAAAGCCCCACTTCGGTCATAAGGGCGGCGTAGCCTTGGGGGAAGATGGCAACTTCCTCAATCGTAATGCTGTACTCCACGCCCTCGAATTTGAAATTCACGGGCTGGTTGCTCCGCAGCAGATAATCTCTGAACTTAGGTTTGTCGCGTCCGAAACTGGTCAGCGGCAGCCCCGCCGCAATGCGCACCGAGCATTCGGGCGGCAAACCTCGCTGCTGAATCTCCTTTGCGATAGCTGCCAGTGTCAGCAGGTAGTAGTTGTCGTTTACGGTCTTGTCCCGCTGGATAGGCTGCCGCCCGGAGCCACAAACAAAAAAGCACCCGCCAAACTCTAAGAGTCCTTGGCGGGTGTAGGGTTCGTGTTCTCCGTAGCTTGTCAGCCCTGCCGGGAACGAGCAGTGGGCTGTTTTGATAGCATAGTAGCCGTGGTCAATGCCGATAATGATGCTCATAGTGAAAATCCTCCTTATTGTAAATAGGTATAAAATGGGAAACTTGAAAACAAAATGAAAACTGCCGGGAAAAGCAAAAAATCCCCGCTTCATTGGCTACGTTTAGGGCTTTTTCTGGTCCTATATGTTGATTAAAATTATTTCGCACTGTGGATTATAGTCCACCAACGCATTGAGCGCACCATTCGTTCCTCTGTCTACAACAATATTTTGTTTGACAAGAATTCCGAGTTGTTGGTCTTCCTCCATGCCTGTAGACACAAAAGTGCCCCTTGCGGTTCGAAGCCCGCAAGAGGCACTTTTGCAGTTATACCTTAATCATCAACCAACACCGAGGACTTGCCTCATTCCCCTTCCGATTGACTGCCAAACACAGTGATAGATATGCCAGTAATATGATTAAATCTTATAGTTTTGGTCAATCTGTCGATTGCGATCAAGCGCATAATGTGTTTTAGAATTAGGAGTTTACGTTCATCTCGTAGACATCAGCGATTGCCTCTGCGTTTTTTCAGGTAGAGTGCAACGATAAAGCCACCCACGGCCATGCAAGCCAGAATCGACAGCACTTCATAAGGGAAGTTATCGCTCGTCTGAGGAATCGCGCTTGTTGCCCCGCTGCCAGATGCCGCTGCACTGCCGTCATTCGGCTTTGCAGTAGGCGCAGCACCCCTAGTGCCGTTTGCAATTCCTCCCGCAATATCGGGATGTTCATCCTTCACAGTATCAGCAGGTTTCTGTACCGGCTTCACAGTATCAGCAGGTTTCTGTACCGGTGCCGCAGGTTTGGTCTGGGCAGTATTTACAGCATTCCGCACTGCATCAAGGGCGGCTTTCAAGTCTTCAGCACTTGCGCGGCCTGCGATAGCAGCTTCCGCATCAGAAATTGCCTGGCGGATAGCGTCCGCGCTCTCCACAGTATACTTGCTCAGGTCAAGTTGCTTGGTTTCTTCAACCAAAGCATTCAACTCGGTGGCATCGCCAGCCTTTACCAATGCCGTCGCTGCGGCCTGCAACGTCCGTGCTGCTGCATCTACAGCCTCCTGGGTAGCGTTTTCATTGGCGGCGACCGTCTTTGCGGCCTCCAATGCATCGGCAACCAATTTCCAGGATTTTGCAGTATGAGCGTTCGCATCCATGGCCTCCACCTTGGAGATCATATCATCAATTGCAGTCATATCTGCTCGGAGCGCCAGTGCCTTGTAAGCAGCTTCCAGATTTGTATAAGCAGCTTCGATCTCATCGGCGGTTGCATCACGGTTGGCGGCGACCTTCTCAGCTTCTGCCAAAGCCTGGGCAAGGGCAGCCCAAGAATCAGGCTGATACCTGCTTTCATCCAGTTCCTTGATGCTGTTGATGGCCGCGACCAGGTTCGAGTTGTCAGCACGCTTCACAAGGCTTTCCATGGCGTCCTGCAGAGCGTCAGCTGCATGGTTGACAGTCACCTGGTTTGCATCCTCAGCGGCAGAGATGCTCTGCGCTTCGGCCAGCGCAGTTGCAAACGCTGCCCAGCTGGTGGTCGTGTAATTGTCTTCCACCAGGGCGGAAGCCTGCTCGATCCGCTGATTCAGAATGGTCTTGTCCACAACAGGCTCGGTGGGCTTGGCCGTAGCGTACAGTTCGGCCTCGTAGATGCGGACGCAGGCAGCCCAACCGGTGGTATCGGTACGGCTGACATTCAGCTTGAAGATCCGTCCGGTCGCATCGCCCAGATCATTGGTGGTAACATTGGCCGCGTTATCGGTGGTCTTGGCAAGCTCTGTCCAGTACGCAGCGTCTGCCAGCACAGCGTTCCGTTCCTCGGCCCCCATGGCCAGCAATTCGTCCACGTTGACCTTTTCTTCGTTCAGCACATAGAACTCGTAATTGGCAGTGTTCATGCTGCCGTTGCCGGCCGTCGGCGTTTCCGCCACGCCGACGTGGGAGACGACCAGCTGCCGGACGTTGCGTTCTTCGCCAATGTCAAAGGCGACCCACAGGTTGCTGCCATCCTCGCACCATTTGCCGGTATTGGGGTTTTCCTTGTCGCCGTCAAACAGCTTTTCGGGGCCCTGGGCAGTGCCCAGTTTTTGGCCGTTGTAGCCAACGATGGTCGCATTCTGGGACACCAGTTCCAGCTCGCCCACAGGCTCGGTGACGGTCACGGCAGCGCTGCCGGAAACCTTCGGATCCTGAACCGAGGTCGCAACAACGGTCAGCTGCTCTGCGGTCTCGTCCTCCGCAACGGTCAGCAGGCCGGTCTCGTCGATCTCAGTCGCCTCAGAGACCGCGCCGCCCACGCTCCAGGTCACAGAATGGTCGGTGATATTCTCGCCGTTGACCATAGCTGCAAACTGCTTGGTTGCGCCCTTCTCCACAGATGCAGTAGCGGGCGATACCGTAACAGATGTAACGATTGGCTCAACAGAACCGCTCTGCAGGGTAACATTCACATCGTAGGTCTGGCCTTCGGTCACGACCAGGCGCTTCACAACCGTGTCGTTGATCAGGTAGCCTTCAGGAACTTTTTCGCACTTAATGGTGTACGTCCCCAATACAACCTCAGCAGGTTCGCCGGTAGTCACAGTATAGACCTTTTCGTTGTTGCTGTTGTAAACGCCATAAGTAACGCCGGTCAGTTTCTCGCCCTTGGCATTGGTCGCCACCAAGTTCAAGTAAGCGGTCGGTTCCGGGAATGCGGGGATTTCGACAGTATACTTATCAGAGATCAGCTTACGGACGCGTTTTACTTGCAGGGTGAGTTCACTGCCCGCACGCGGGACCCGAATGCCACGGATAATTACCGAGGTTTCGCCAGCAGCCACCGGGAGAGAGGCTTTGGTGTATTCACCAGAGTCGTTCTCGTAAACGTAGACCACATCGCCTTCACTCAGGCCATTCACCGTAAGAGAAATATAGATGTCGCCACCGTTGGAAGAGCTAAGCGAGCCAGGCTGTGAATAAGCTTTCGCTGTAACATCCCTTGCCGCCTCAGATTTTGCGGCATTTTCCGCCTCAAAGCTCGCGCTCAGCTTGATGCTTTCTGCGGAACCTGTGGCGGTGGTGGTGTAGTAAATACGTCCGGCTTCTTGCGTGCCAAAGTTAAGGCCGGTGATAGTGACAGTGCCGCTTTCTGCAACCGCCTCTCCGATCTTGTTATACTCGCTGCCGGATTTGGTGTAGACCTTGACAGTCTGGCCCGCAGGCACGTTCTTCAGTGTGAAGGTATCATTGGCGCCCGTGCCATTCTCTGCGGCGGCAAACTGGATGGACACCGGCTCCGTCTGGGGGAACTCGGCGGTCTCGAACATCTGCCATTCATAAATGCGGATACCGCCCCAGGGGGAAGTTCCATCATCATAAATGCGCAGTTTCCATTCCTGTGCAGTCACCGGTTCGTCCAGCAAGACATCCGTTACAGCGGCGGTGTTGTGCTGGATGCGCTTTGCCTCTACCCACCTGCCAGACGCATTCTTATACTCCAGAGCAAAGTCGACGGTGTTCATCAACACATCCTCGCCACCGTACTGGGCATGTTCTACGCGCCAGCGGCGGACCGTCACCTCACGACCAATGTCAATGTCCATATATCCGAACTCTGCATTGGTAACACACCATTTGGAACCATTCAGGGAGGTCCCGTCAATGGCCTTGGAGGCAGGCTCGCTCTCATTCTGGCCAGAATATCCGGTTACCGTCGCCCCCAGGCAGACGTTTTCGAATTCTTTTGGTTCGTAGACTTCAGAGTCCTCATTGCTATACAGCCAGTCGATTATCAGTTCGGTGCCTTCACCGCGTACACCGTTGGCATTAACGGGGACGACTTTCAGCGTCACGTCGTCTTCGTCAAAATCACGAACCAGGGTAGGCAGGTAGAAGGCCGTGTTGGGGGTCTCCATGATCAGATTAGAAGTCCCGTTCGCGTTGACCTTGTAGATCTCATAGGAAGCAGCGCCGTCCACAGCATCCCAGTAAATACGTGCTTCCGCATCATAGGCGTTGTGATACAGGATCTCGTCCAGCGCCACAGAAGTAGGACCGGACAGCGCCGCGCGATCCTGATCCAAAATGGCAAGCTGGCCCAGGTTGATGCGGTAGTCGGACACAGCAGTATCGCTTTCCACCTTTAAGCCAATGGCATACAAAGTCTTGCCGGCATGATCAGAAATATTTACCACCGTGGTGGTCCAGGTATCAGCCTCACTGGCAGTCAAATCGTAAGCGACTGTTTCGCATTCCTCATAGCTGGCAGTGCTGTCATCGCCATAATAGGCAACCAACTTGGCCTTGCCATCATCGTTCTTGGCCGTCAGGCTCAGTGTCATGCCATCGGTCACAGCGACATCGGTGCTGTACAGCATGATGTCGTTTGCCTTGTTGGCATCCAGATCACCATAGAACTGAATGGAAGTGCCGCCGTTATAGGCGTCAGTGAAGTCATAGCCGCCATCAAGCTTCGAGCCGTCAGAATCGATGATCCAGGTCCAGGTGGGCATAACGTCCTGCACGGACTGGTAACTCCACTCGTTGTCACGGGAGAGTTTACCATTCACATAATAACCAACACCGTGGCCGGAATTAAAACTGGTTACGAACGGTGTGCTGAGGATCGGCGTCTTGTCGGCGAAGAATCGGGACATACCCAGCCAAGTGCGTGAGGAAACATTAGCCACTTCTACCCGCGGATCTGAAGCAGAATTGACATAGAAGTCTTGTTCAACCTCGTGGAACTGCGCTCCGTTTGCAGAGTTACCTAACGTGGAGTTGGGGCAATACAGCGCGATGGATAGCTTTAGCTTGCCATCCTCGTCCACGAGCATTTCATCACGGAAAGACGTGTTCATGCCGTTTTGCTGTACATCCAAGCCCGCATAAGCATCGAAGGGGCTGCGGTTAATAGAGTTCATCGTGCTGACTGTAGTAGAAATCTGCGATATATACCAGTTGTAGTTCATAAAGAACTCATTGATTCCCACAGAGCCATCATCGCTACGCTCCATCCAACGCTGGTTCGAGCTATTAACCGCGTTCTGGTAAGATACGCCGCCGGAAGGCAGCATCGAGTCGTACCAGCTAATCAAGATGTCGGGGCACTTGGCGCGCATGTAGCGGATCATCTCATCCAACCTGGATGCAATCTCTGCACTGCAGCCAAAGGATTCCTGGTTGAAGAAGTATCCATCAAAACCATAGTAATCCATCACTGCCAGTAGCTTATCTGCCACGGGGAAACTGCCATCTTCCGCCTTTTGGCAGAAAGCGTCAACTTCCTCCGCATAGCCCGAGCCAGATCCCCAAGGGAAGCCCAGTGTAGCAACGACCGGCACACCGTTGGTGTGGGCAGCGTCAGTAAATTCGCCGGTGGGGCAGCAGATCAGGCCCTCCTCAGAACCGGACCAGTACACAAAAGAATCGGTGTACTGCCAGTAGTTGAAGGACCAGCTCATGAAGTTCTCGGTGCCTTGTGAACTGGTGGTGTCGTGGGAAGAGTTAGCCAGGGAGCAGAGCATGAGCTTTGCTTCCGGATTTGCCTTTGGGTTCACGACAAAACCGCCCTCTCGGTTTGCCATGGGAATGCTCGCCCTGCTGTATCGTGCGTCCGGGTCAGATTCCGGCGTCCACTCCAAAAGAGTGGCCACGCTGAAAGAGGGGCCGATCGGCATCAGGGACTCGTGTGCGGCATACGCTTCGTTCATCTCCGCTGACCCGTCTTTGCCGGGGGTCGCAGCACTTGCGGGCAATGCGGTACCGGACAGTACCATAGCCAGTGCCATCAGACATGAACCGAAGCGTTTCCAACTTCTTGTTTTCATTGGTAAAGCACATCCTTTCATTTCTCTTTTCTCAGATGCATCTAATCAATCGCGCCGAACCGGGTAATTTTGCCGAAAGCACCCTGTTGTTCCCTTTGAGGTTTGGAACTTACAATGATGACGCCGCTCTTGATTCAAACAGAACAGTCCGGGATTACACATCAAAGCGTTTCCATTCAATGCACAGCAAAATACTTTCACAGGGATCCGGTTGGGCTTTCCCTTAAGCACCACCTCCGCTCAAATTGATTTATATCCACCAGGAAACGTGGTCTGCCGCGCTCATTTGTCAAGCAGATATACATTTCTGCTATGCATGTGCGCGTATGGCCAAACCCGCTTCTGGCAAACACTCCTGTTTCCGGCCCAATAACGGCTACATAAAGCCCTGGCACAGAATCAACGCCATTTTTACGTATCGTCCCGTTCATTCCCAAACAAATTAGCAGGCAGACGGACAGACAATAGAGTGGGTAGATATCGCTACCATCAGCAACACATCGTTCTATTGTTCCACTTGACCGCCTCTACCGCGCCTTGCTTGAGGCATTGGATCGGCACACCTGATGCCAGAAGCTTCATAAGCGGATAGATTCAAAATTTATTCGGGTGCCTCTGATAAACCAAAATGCTGGAAAATTCGCTAAAAGATAACGGATGCAAGGCGCGAGACCGCCGCAATACTTGGTGTATTGCAAGGTTGAGTAACGTAGCAGACGCTGCTTTTGGGCAATACCGAGCAATTCAAAATGCCAATGCGGCGAGCGAGACGCGTGACCGGCTAAGAGAGAAGCACAGGCAATCCTTGGTGGATTGCCGAGCATTTTCTCAACGCTGATCATGTGCCGCGGCCGTCGCAGCGATGCTTTAGGCTTAAGCCGAGAATTGTGCGGGGATGCCCCGGTAGAATTAGACAGTGCTGGGGATTTTTCAGATACCCTCTAGGCTACGCACCACATACAAAGTGGTTTGAAGTTTTTATTGCCGACAATGGAGCGGCCATCTTGCCCAATTAGCTTTCCAACCAAAATGTTGTGCGAACCACAATCGCTGTTGGCTGCCACCAGGCAGACATAGCCCACACTTGTGCAAGCGATTACCCACAATTTCAGATGTCAAGTTGCATCGTCCTTGCAATATTTGTGTTCCGGTCATTTCAGCGTGCAGCGAGCAAAGAAAAACAGAAGCATATTCTGTTAATTGCATGTTAACCACATATAACAAAACAAATTGCAAAAAGAAGTTACAATAGATTAACCAGTGCTAATTTTAGCACATAAAGGTGAAAAAGGCAAGGGGAAGTACACAATTTTGTTGAAATTGTAAAAAGTGCACATAGAAATACTGTTAGGCGCGGAATTTCAGCGCTTGCCCAACAACTTTTTCTTACTTACTTTTTCATTTTTGGTATTTAAAACGCGAACGGACGTTTATTAAATGTTAACTTTTGTTAACGACAGGAACGGAACTATGCTTTCGTCAAATTCACAATAGAAGGTGCATTTTATTGAGTAGACGCTCATGTTCTGCGCCGGATTCCATGATATAAATTCTTGTCGTCTCGATGCTGGAATGACCGAGCAGGTCCGCCAGTTTCGAGATATTTTTTTCGAGGTTGTAAAATGTCCGCGCAAACAGGTGCCGCAGGTTGTGGAGGAAAACTTTCTTCCAGGCCACATTGGCGCGCTCGCACAGGGCTTTGAGCAGTTTCCAGACCGTTACGCGGCTCAGAGGCTTGCCAACACGGGAAAGAAACACCGGACCGGCATGAATGCGGTGTTTCTGGCACCAGCGGGTCAACCGGTGGCAGAGTTCGGCCTGCAGCAAAATTTCCCGGCACTTGCCCTTGCAGCGAATGGATGCCTTATGCCGGCGGACGGCTTCTGCCGTGATAAACTGCAATTCAGACACACGGGTACCGGTGGAGCAAAGCGCTTCCAGCAGCAGTTGGGTGCGCTTGTTGCCGGCGGCGCGTGCGGCGTTCAGCAGGCGGAAATACTCGGCGCGGGTCAGTTCCCGGCCAGGGTCGGCGAAGATCCTGCGCTGGTGCTTGAGCGGCTTAGCTTTGCCAGCCACGTTGTCGATGCTCTCTTGGCAATCATTGACGGCAGCCAGCATCGCGTTCACGGTGGCAGGGGTATAGCCCTTTTCGGTCAGGCTATCCCGCCAGGCTGCAACGGTCTCGCGGGTCGGGATGTCCCCTGCCCCGGTATCGGCAAAAAAGCGGGCCAGGGCTTTGGTGTACTTCTGGATGGTGGCGGGGCTGTACTCCCGGTGGGTCAGCCAGGTCTGATAGGTGTCAAGAATAGATGAAGTTTTCATGCAGATCCTCCTTACTGGTATATAATTTGTACCTTTTATTATGCCGCAAAGAACAAGCGGCTTATATTCTAAATGAACAGTTCTGTTTTGCTAAGCATAATCCAGCAGCTTTACAACCTTCTTACCGCTGCACAACATTGGCTTGGGCAGTAGTCATACCGCGCAGTTGCACACTGCCGACACTATTGTGCTGCATCAGTGCATCAAACCGCTGCATATCCACGGCTGTAACCTTGCCGTTTTCGTCCTGCGTTGTAAAATCGCCGGAATAATACTGATCTGTCTGCAGGATCTTTTCTTCAAGGGTCATCCGGCTCATCAGGTCGCTGATGCGCTCTTCTGTCGAAAGATCCGGGTTCTGGTATGGCTACGGGGAAATTGAAAACATTCTGAAAACAGCAGGATTTATTCTGTTTTTTCTCAAAAAAATTGCCCACTCCCCTGCCAAATTCCAAAAAGTGGCAGAGAAAGTGGGCTTCAGGGTGGGCAAACCGCCCAAAAATGGTTGGACAACACTGTAAAACCGTGTTCAAAAATCGGTTGGCGAAATCGCCGATTTTCGACGCTACAACAAAGAAAAAAGACTGTGACATCTTTTTCATCACAGTCTTATGGTGCGGATGAAGGGATTTGAACCCACACTCTTTTAAGGGAACTAGAACCTGAATCTAGCGCGTCTGCCAGTTCCGCCACATCCGCATATTCTTTTCGCCGTGGGCCGTGGCCCTGACGACGTGTATTATTATAACGGCTGGCAGAAGAAATGTCAAGCGATTTTTTGAGAAAAATGCTGCTTTTTTCAACGAAAAATGCGGCCCTCCGCTTTTCGACGAAAGACCGCATTTTATGAAAAGATTACCAGAGGTTGACGACCTCGTTGTACAGGCCCTCGTAGCTCTTGGCGGAGTTGGACCAGCTGAAGTCACACTCCATGGCGCGCTTGACCAGCACGGGCCAGCCGTCCTTCTGCCAATAGCCTTCCTTGGCGCGCCAGCAGGCCTCATACAGCTCATGGGCGTTGTAGTTGGCAAAGGTAAAGCCGTTGCCGTAGCCGTCGCCGGAGTCGTGGATAGAGTCCTTCAGGCCGCCGGTCTCGCGGATGACGGGGATCGTGCCGTAGCGGCAGGAGACCATCTGGGCCAGGCCGCAGGGCTCGGAGCGGGACGGCATCAGGAAGATGTCGGCACCGGCGTAGATCTGCTGTGCCAGCTTGGCGTTGAAGCCGATGTAGACACCGACGCGGCCCGGGTTGCGTGCGCACAGCTCGTTGAAGAAGTTCTCATACTGGGCCTCGCCGGAGCCGAGGATGACCAGCTCGATGCCCTGCTGCAGCAGACCCTCGGCGATGGCCTGAACCAGGTCAACGCCCTTGTGGCCAACCAGGCGGGTGACCATGGCCATGACCGGGCTGCCGTCCTTATGCAGGCCGAACTCGTCCTGCAGGGCTTCTTTGCAGACAGCCTTGCCCTCCTGGAAGGTCTCGGCGTCGTAGTTTTTGGCAATGTCAGGGTCGGTGGCAGGGTTAAAGACATCGACGTCAATACCGTTCAGAATGCCGCACAGCTTATACTGCTTCTGGCGCAGCAAGCCGTCCAGACCGTGGCTGAACCACGGGTCGAGGATCTCCTGCGCGTAGGTCGGGCTGACGGTGGTGACCTTGTCTGCACACTCGATGGCGCCCTTCATGAAGTTGGCACAGCCGTCATACTCCACAACATGGGCGTCACGTGCGCCGATGCCGCAGGTATCCTCGAGAATATCCAGACCATACTTGCCCTGGTAGGCAATGTTGTGGATCGTGAACACCGTCTTGATGCGGCTGAACTTATCCAGATGGCGGTAGTACAGGTTCAGGTAGACGGGCGTCAGTGCGGTCTGCCAGTCATTGCAGTTGATGATGTCCGGCTCAAAGTCGGTGTAGAACAGCATCTCCAGAATGGCGCGGGAGAAGAACGCGAAACGCTCGCCGTCGTCATAGAAGCCGTACAGGCCGCTGCGCTTGAAGTAATACTCGTTGTCGATGAAGTAAAAGACAACGCCGTCGCGCTCGGCCTTGAACAGGCCGCAGTACTGGCTGCGCCAGCCCACAGGCACGCTGAAGTTGGTGACATAGGTCAGCGTATCCTTGAATTTCAGGTCGCCGTACAGCGGCATAACGACGCGGGCGTCGATGCCGTCGCGGACCAGTGCCTTGGGCAGAGCGCCCGCAACATCGGCCAGGCCGCCGGACTTGGCAAAGGGTGCAGCCTCGCTGGCTGCGTACAGGATTTTCATAAGCACCTCCGTGCGAGTTTCACAAAATGAGGGCGAGGGAAAGTCTGGCTCTCCCCCGCCCTCTCATCAAAGTCGTCTCCGGGGAGAGGGAGTTCGACCTCTATGAGCGTTATGTCTCCCCTGTGTCAGCGTTTTGCTGGCGGGGGTATTTTATACGCTGTGGCCCTTGGCGACGAACACCGGGAAGGTGTCGGTGCCGGTCAGCTTCTTGTCCTCGGTGATGTGGACGTTCTTGTCGGTGACGACGTACTCCACATTGCAGTTCGGCTCAACAACGGTATCCTGCATCAGGACGCAGTTCTTGACAACAGCGCCCTTCTTGATCTTGCAGCCGCGGAACAGCACGCTGTTCTCAACGGAGCCCTCGATGACGCAGCCGTCAGCCAGCAGGCTGTTCTTGACAGAGCTGCCCTCCAGGTAGCGGGTCGGGTTATCGTCACGAATCTTCGTGTAGATGGGCGCGGGTCCGAACAGGGCGTCCATGCTGCCGTCCTGGAGCAGACGCATATTCTCGTCGAAGTAGCTCTTCATGTCGGAGACGCGGGCGACATAGCCGTCGAACTGGTAGGCATGGACGTTCAGCAGCTTGAGGTTGCGGGCCAGGATGTCGCGCTCGAAGTAGACGAGGCCGCGGACGGAGGCATCGTGGATCAGGTGGATCAAGCTCTCGCGCTCAATGACATAGATGTTCATGGCGAGGTTCTGCTCACCGATGCGGTAGTCGTTGGACAGAATCTCAACAACGCGGTCATTGTCATCCAGACGGATGGTGTAGTTATCACTGCGGGCGCCCTCGGGGATGGCGGCGCGGTTGTAAACCATCGTGACGTCAGCGCCGGACTTGACATGGGCATCGATCAGCTTATTGAAGTCGAAGTTCATGGCAATGTAGGAGTCAGACAGGATGACGTAGCGCTCCTTCTGCGCCTCGAGCCAGTTCAGGATGCTGTCCAGTGCGTCCACACGGCCGGAGTACAGCTTGACGCTGCGCTCGGCAAAGGGCGGGACGATATTCAGGCCGCCGCGCTTACGGGTCAGGTCCCACTCACGGCCTGCGCCCAGGTGGTCCATCAGAGAGTGGTAGTTTTTACGCACGATGACGGACACGTTGTCGATGCCGGCGTTGGCCATGCTGGACAGCGTGAAGTCGATCAGGCGGTAACGTCCGCCGAACGGGATGGAGGCCATCGAGCGCTCCGCCACCAGTTCGGGAACGAGGTTATCATACGTATTGGCGAAAATGACGCCGAGAGCATTCACATTGCTGTTTACCATTGTTCCTCACCATCCTTTACATCGCTGGAGACCATTGCCTTGGGGCCAACCACTGCGCCCTTGCCGATGACGACGCCGGAGCCGACGGTGGCGACATCGCCGGGCTCGGCAATGTTCAGGCCGCCCTCGGGCATAGCGCCGACGGTTGCGCCCTCCTCGATCGTGACGTTCTCGGCCACGATGCAGTGCTTGACGGACGCACCGGCCTTGATGACCGTGCCGCCCATAACGACGGCTGCTTCCACCGTAGCGCCCTTCTCAACGACTGCGCCGGGGAACAGGATGGAATTGTTGACCGTACCGTTGACCTTGCAGCCCTCGGAGATCATCGAGTTGGAGATGGTGGCGTCGCTGCCGATCTGCTGGCAGGGACGGCCCGTATTGCGGGAGTAGATCTTCCAGTTCTCATCGAACAGGTTGATGCCGGAATGCTTCGGGTCCAGGACCTCCATGTTGGCCTGCCACAGGCTGGAGATCGTGCCGACGTCCTTCCAGTAGCCGCTGAAGTGGTAGGCGTACATACGGCGGCCGTCCTTCAGCAGGTTGGGTATAACGTTCTTGCCAAAGTCGTTCTCGGAGTTGGGGTCAGCCTCGTCCTCGGTCAGGTACTTCTTCAGGATGTCCCAGTTGAAGATGTAGATGCCCATGGACGCCAGATTGGACTTAGGCTCCTTCGGCTTTTCCTGGAAGGCGTTGATGCGGTCATCCTCATCGGTGACCATCAGGCCGAAGCGGGATGCCTCGCTCCATGGCACCTCCATGACGGCGACGGAGAACTCTGCGTTCTTCTCCTTATGGAAGCGCAGGAAGTCAGAGTAATCCTGCTTGCAGATCTGGTCGCCGGACAGGATGATGACATACTTGGGGTCATAGCGGTCAATGAAGGACAGGTTCTGATAGATGGCGTTGGCCGTGCCCTTGTACCAGTCAGAGCCGGAGGCCTGCTGGTACGGCGGCAGAACGTGAACACCGCCGTGCAGGCGGTCAAGGTCCCACGGCTGGCCGTTGCCGATGTACTCGTTCAGGACGAGGGGCTGATACTGGGTCAGGATGCCCACCGTGTCAATGTCAGAATTGACACAGTTGGACAGCGGGAAGTCGATGATACGATACTTTCCGCCAAACGGAACTGCCGGCTTGGCGAGCTTCTGGGTCAGCGCGTACAGACGCGAGCCCTGGCCGCCTGCCAGGATCATTGCGATCATTTCTTTAGCCATAAGATTTCTCCCCTTAAAATTTCGGCAGAATGCCGTTTTTAACATATATCCAAAGACGGCTTACACCGTCGTTTTGGCCTTGGGCGGACGTCCGCGGCGCTTGGGAGCCGCCTCGGTCACGGCGTCTGCGGCAGGGGCCGCAGTCTTGGCAGTGGTTTTTGCCGTCTTTTTGGCGGCGGGCTTGGCGGGCTTTTCCGCTGCCTTGTCCTCCGCCTTGGCGGCTCGCGGCTTGCGGGCAGCGGGCACGCTCAGGTAGAGGGTGGACAGCGGCGGCAGCGTCAGCGAAATATGCTGGTCGAAGCCGTGCATCGGGCCCTTCTTCGACTTGACCGTGCCGTTGGTCACGCCGGAGCCGCCGTACTTCTTATCGTCGGAGTTGAGGATCTCCTTGTAGCTGCCGGGGTTCGGCACGCCCATCTGGTACTCCTTGCGCAGCACCGGGTTGAAGTTGCATACGACAAGCACCATCTTGCCCGCAGCATCGCGGCGCAGGAACGCGATGACGCTCTGCTTGCTGTCGTCGGGCACGATCCACTGGAAGCCCTCCCAGCTGTAATCGACCTGCCACAGGGCGGGCGTGTCACGGTAGAAGTGGTTCAGATCCCTGACGTAGCTTTGCAGCTCACGGTGCTTATCGTAGCCGAGCAGCATCCAGTCGAGCGGCTTCTTCTCGTCCCACTCGATAAACTGGCCGAAGTCCTGGCCCATAAAGAGCAGCTTTTTGCCGGGGTGGGCCATCATGTAGCCGAAGAAGGTGCGAAGGTTCGAGAATTTTTCCTCATAATCGCCGGGCATCTTGTTCAGCAGGCTGCACTTGCCGTGGACGACCTCGTCGTGGCTGATAGGCAGCACGAAGTTCTCACTGAACGCATAGAAGAAGCTGAACGTGACCTTGCCGTGGTTGCCGGCGCGGAAGAGCGGGTCGGTTTTCATGTAGCTGAGCATATCGTTCATCCAGCCCATGTTCCACTTGAAATTGAAGCCCAAGCCCCCGTCGGACGCGGGCTTTGTGACCAGCGGCCAGGCGGTGGATTCCTCGGCGATCATCATTTTATGCGGATAGCGGCCCAGGATAGCCGTGTTCAGCTTCTGCAGGAAGGCGATGGCCTCGAGATTTTCCTTGCCGCCGTTGACGTTCTGCTCCCACTCGCCGTCCTTGCGGTTGTAGTCGAGGTAGAGCATACTGGCGACAGCATCGACACGCAGACCGTCCACATGATAGCGGTCCACCCAGAACATGGCGCTGGAGATCAGGAAGCTCTCGACCTCCTTCATGCCGTAGTTAAAGACCATCGTGCCCCATTCCTTGTGCTCACCGCGGCGGGGGTTGGGGTCCTCATAGCAGGGGGCGCCGTCGAACATGTACAGGCCGTAGCCATCCTTCGGGAAATGGGCCGGGACCCAGTCCAGAATGACGCCGATGCCCGCCTGATGCAGCTTGTCGACGAAGGCCATGAAGTCCTTCGGCGTGCCGTAGCGGCTTGTCGGGGCAAAATAGCCCGTGACCTGATAGCCCCAGCTGCCGTCGAAAGGATATTCGGTGATGGGCAGCAGCTCCACGTGGGTGTAGCCCATCTCCTTTATGTACGGGATCAACTCGTCGGCCAGCTCGGCATAGTTGTAGGGCACGCCGTTTTCGGGGTCCTTCATCTTCCAGCTGCCGGCCTGCAGCTCGTAAATGGACATCGGGCTGTTGATGACATCCCGCTTTTCCTCGTCACTGACCCAGGCGGCATCCCCCCAGGTGTAGCCCTCAATATCATAGACCTTGCTGCCGTTGGACGGGCGGGTCTCGGTATGGAAGGCATACGGGTCAGCCTTATAGACCAGCTCATCCGCCGGGGTGGTGATGCAGTATTTGTAGACATCAAATTGTTTGATGCCGGGAACGAAGCGCTCCCAGATACCGTCCGTCACCCTTTCCATCGGGTGCTCGCCGGGCGTCCAGCTGTTGAAGTCACCCACAATGGAAACGGCCTTAGCGTGCGGTGCCCAGACACGGAACACCGCGCCGGCCTCGCCGTTTTCCTCGCACAGATGCGCACCGAAGTAGCGATAGGCCTCCTGATTGTTGCCCTGCTTGAACAGATAAATGGGCAGATCGGAGCTTTTTGGCGTTTCTTTGCGCTGTTTCAACGTAATCTCCCCTTTTGAGCGGTGCTGTAGTGGATACAGTACACCGACTCTATATAATCTCTGTCTCTATATTACCTGTTTCTTACGGGAAATGCAAGGTCTTTTGTGTAATATTCTGCTAAAATTTTCGTATGTTGCCCATTCGTTTTGTACAAGTTCGACATAAATCGGGCGTTTTTTCGGACAAATGTACAAAAAAAGTCCCCTGCAAGGTGCTTTTTACACTTTGCAGGGGATTTGTGCAATTCGGAAATTATTTTCAGGTCCCGTAGATGTAGTACGGGTTCTCGCCGCTGTAGACGCTGCGGCGGTTCCAGACCGTGTGGGTGGCCAGATATTCGGCCCAGGCATGGTAGCCCGCGGCATTGAAGTGGACGCCGTCCTTCGTGGCGTAGTCGTCGATCTGGCTGCCGTCGGCGGGGTTGGTCAGGGCCTCGCGGATGTTGATATAGTAGCAGCCCTTGCGCAGCGCCATGTTGGCCAGCAGGTCGTTGACCGTGGCAATGCGGGTGTTGTCCAGACCGGGCTTGGAGGCGACCACATCCTCCTGTACGCCGGGGATGGACTGGATATAAATCGTCACGCCGGGGTTCAGCTGCTCACGCAGCATATCAATGAGGCGCTCGTAGTAGGCGATAAAGCTGTCCTCACTGCCCTGCACGACGAGGTTGTTCGTGCCGACAAGGATATAGAGATAATCCGGCTGGCTGGCGGCAATGGTCTCCATCGGGGTCTCGTTCGCACCGGTGACGGCGTTCTTGACGCTGACATTGTTGACAAAGGTCTGCACGCCCGCGCTGACGTAGGTGGCGTAGTGGGCATTGTGGTAGCCCGTATCGTAGATGCCAAGGCCCGACGCGATGCTGTCGCCCGCGAAGGTGACGGTGTTGAAATAGTCGTTCGTCACGGTGCCCAGCATCGGGACGGCCACCATGCGGTGATCGGTGTTGCGGTACTCGGTGTCGATCGTGGCCGCGACGGCCTCGGACTTGTCCCACACGGCGGTATCGACGCCCGGCAGGATGCGCTGCGGCTCGGCAATGTCCGCCG
>ERZ791864.1299-NODE-1299-length-17891-cov-27.419208_pt1 | contig 17891 bp, 19 predicted proteins | sample MGYA00510282_ERZ791864 | MGnify/ENA primary metagenome ERZ791864 (study PRJEB30046, sample SAMN00792087) | human gut metagenome | study: EMG produced TPA metagenomics assembly of the A metagenome-wide association study of gut microbiota in type 2... | reverse complement strand
AATGCTGATTTGAAATCACTGAAATCAAAAGTGCTTTCCATAGATGAAAGCATATGCAATGTTGATGATGTTATCAGCTCGATAAAATCATCAACGCAGACCCAAGAGGACAAAATTGAATCACTTGAGTCATTGAAAGAAAATATTAATGAATACATTTCTGATGTTATGATTATTGACCAAAATGCGGCTGATGCTATCAATAAAAGCAAGAATGATTTTTATGATAAATATGAATACCTGAAACCGGATATTGAAAAAAGCTGGTTGGAAGAGAAATGGGATAGTGCTTGTGAGTGGTGCAAGGAAAATTGGCAGTCAATAGTTAGTGTGTTTGTGACTATTGTCATTGTTGTCGGTATTGTTATATTAAGTATTTCAACATTTGGAACGGCAATTCCAGTAATTGCTGTTGGTGTAGTTGGAGCAATCGTAGGCATTTCAGGTCAATTAATTAGTGATACTATTTCATGTGCGATAACAGGCGATTGGGATGGTAACTGGTAATCATATATTGGATCAGCGATAGGCGGTTTTGCTGGCGGTGTTTTATTATTGCTTACTAATCCAATTGCTGCTTGTTCAGCAGAGGCGGCAATATCAACGTTTTTTGGCGAAAATCTTGAAAATATCACTGGGGGACAAAAACGATCGACTTTTGAAATATTATTTGATACTGGTTTAAGCACAGGAACAGCGGCTTTTTTTAGTGTTGCTTTAAGTAAAATTACTGGAAAGCTTTCAAAAACTCTTTCGAAAAAAATTCCTGTGTTCAAAAGACTTTCAGGCATAAATAGCTATAATGCTTCATTTAAAATGGTAATAACAAAATTTAAACAGGGAAGTATTAAAAAATTTCATTATAAAACAATTAGAAATGGTGTAATTTCAGGACTTTCTGAAGGTGCATTGGAAAATATAGCAAGTGGTTTTTTGATGGGATTAAGGAATGGTATGACGAATGGAGAGAGTTGTCACAAAATTAATAAGAAATGAAGAAGGTCTGATCAATGAAATCAAAATCGAAATTTACTGTGAAGATACCGTCAGAGATTTATAAAGGTGAAGTTTTTATAACTGCTTTTTTCATTGTTTTAAACGTAATGTATACGATTTTTGGTGATCCTCCGCATTTCCCTATGTATATTTCAACAATATTATTCATTTTTATTCCAATAGCTATTTCATTATTGTGGATAAGAAAATTAAAAATTGTAGTAAGTGGCAGCAAAATAACCGTTAGGAAGATTTTGGGATCCAAATATAGTGTGGATGTTTCAGAAATAACAAAGATAAAATGGATAATTAATGATACTAGATTAGGGGTTAATGAAAAAATTTTAATATATGTGAACTCTGAGCATTTTGCTGTTGAAACTCTTATGGACGGATTTGAAATAATGTCAGAATATCTTTTGAAAAATGTTGATCCTGATAAAATAATTTATATTAATAAAAAATAGAACATTTGGCAATAAAATAATCGGAATATGTTGTGCGTATCGACGGCGATGTCGCTGACGCTATTAATAAGAGCAAGAATGATTTTTACGATAAGTATGAATACTTAAAACCGGAATGCGAAAAGAGCTGGTTGGAAAAAGCTAAAGAGTGGATTGATTCAGCTTGTGAATGGTGTAAAGATTTATGGAATAAAATTATAGATTTTGATTTTTTTTAATTTTATAGGTAAATTAATTCATAGTGAAGGATTCAGGAATTTCGTAACCTTTGCAGTTGGAATATTTTATCAGATAGGTGGTGTCTGGCTGATAAAGAAAATTGCGGAGTTAGGAACAATCGCTGCAGTATTTGTGAGAAAGCATCCGATTTTGTCTTCATATATTCCTGGATTGAATGTTGTTGCAGATATGACAACAGGATTTTTCTCCTTGACGTTGGGTGCAGATATGGATGATGATGGTATCTATCATATGAGACCTGATTGTTTGCAGCAATATGCACATTATACCACAGGCTATGACGATGTTTTCCGAGCTGCGGTTAACAAAGCTTCGGGCGGTGAAATAACCGTAGATGCTCATCAATCTCAGATTTTTTTGGTAGATCTTGACGGTGATAAATCCAAAGATGAAGGAGAAGAATTTATAATATGGTCATTGAAGGGCGACTATATGAACCTTGGAGCAGGCGCTGAAACAGGTATTTATCAGGTGAAAGATGGAGAAATTGATGAGTATGGAAATTATATTATGGAAAATGGTGAATACTCATATCTTTATGCCGAAGTTAACAGAGAATATTCTGTTGATATGACTCTTGAATTATATCATGATTCTAATGGGGATGGAATCTTCAGTGATGATGAGCAGCTGTATAAACATGAACCAGATGAATTACAATGGTGGATAACGGGATTTGATCCGTTGGTTCAGAATGTTAAAGCTGAGGATCTCCAAGCCGTAACTACTATAGATTTTTCGAGCTTTGGAGAAAACAAAGATATAATGTTAGATTCTTTCAGAGAATTTAATGCAGGAGAAGTCGAATGGGATATTCCAGAAAAAGATTCGGGTTCATACATTGTAACTCTGACTTGGTAAGGAGAATATTATGTTAAAATTCAAAAACTTGCTTTGCTGCACAATGTCCGTAATATTGATGTTAAGCCTAATGTCCTGTTCTGTTGTAGAAAAATTGAACAGCCATTATGAAGGTGATCTCGTTATTGATCAGACGGAGAATGTGAGTGTTTCAGAAACAGTAATAAAGGCTTTGGAAAATAACGATGCGGACGCAATCAAAAATCTGTTTTCTGTTCGTGCCAAAGATCTTTGTCCGGATCTGGATGAAGGAATCGGATATATGCTCAGCATATATGAAGGCGAATTTGTTGAAGTTACGCAGAATAATTCAAGCTCAAATAAATATTCGAGCGGTGGTGAAAGATGTATTGTTTCTCCGGTATGCGTTTTTAAAACAACAGAAAACTACTATAAGCTTACTTGGAATGCGTGGACGATAAATGAAAAAGATAAGGAAAAAGAAGGAGTCTACAGCATGAAACTCCAGATTTGGCCGGATGCCGGACTGGATCAGGGAGGTGAAGATCTTTTTGTTGCAGGGGTAGTGTATCCTGCTAATTCCGAGGAAAGTGATATGGCGTTTACTCTTTGGAAAAACATTTATCAGCAAAAAAATCATGACGATCGCATAGAGAGATTTCGTGAGCTGCTTTCTGACAATATGCTGGCTTCAGGCGTAACGGACGATGAAATAGATCGCTTTTTTGATTACTGTCAGCCAATGCGAGAACTTTACGAAGGCTGGACGGAAATTGATGATGGAAATATCACCGTTTATATTACGTCCATGAAAAATGATACTCCGATATGTTTTTGTTTTAGACTTGACAAGGAACAAACGGATAAAATATCTTTTCTAAAATTTGCCGAGATAGGCGATGAAAAGACTATCGGTGATTATAATTTATCGGAAGAAAATGCGGGAATTTATTTGCCAGATTAATGGGAGTGATTAATTATGAAAAAACTTATACTATCCGTTTTGCTTTTTTTATTGGTGGCGAGTTCTACAGGCTGTACTATATTAAACGATAGCCAAAGTTCAATAGAAAATGATGATAAATTAATTATCGATCAAACCTCAACGAAAAATACTTCGGATGTTCTGATACAAGCCTTGGAGACCAACGATGCTGAACTTTTTAAAAGCGTTTTTTCAGAGCAGACTTTGAAATTACAGCCTGATATTGATGAAGGTATCAAATACATATTTAATATATTTGAGGGTGACAATTTAGAGATAGTTTATGAAAATCAGTCATCAGAATCTATTTCTGATTTGCAGGCAAAATGTGTATGGTCGATCTGTGTAATTAAGACTACTGAAAAATGCTATTCATTAACATGGACTGAGTGGGTACAGCAGGAAACTGATCCGTCTGCCCAAGGCGTATACAGCTTGATTTTTGAAGAATGTGAGGAAGATCAGAGAGGAGCAGGCGGCGGAGATCTGCTTGCCGGAATATATTACCCCGGATGTGAAACCGAGTCTGATATTTTAAACACATTTTTCGGGGCGATGCATAATAAAGACCGAGAAGAGCTTGAAACTATATTTTCCAATGAGTTTCTGGAGGATCCGGAAGCTGTGAAGAATATGGATAAATTTATAGAACGATATACTCCTTCATATTCTAATTTGTTAGCCGCATGGGAGGTCAATGATACTATTTGCATTCAACTAAGGCGTTTCGATGCTTTTATTTGTCTGCATTTTGATAATAAACAGACAGATAAAATATCATCTATTCGAGTATTTGACAGTACAACTGAAGATGAAGAAAGCATATCACGATACGATTTTAACCAAGATGAAATGGGAATTTATTTTCCAGATTAGTCAAATGCGTCTTAATAAGTATCAATAATGTTCTATTACATATTTTAGATACGAACCTAAAGGCAAGGATTTGAAAAACAAATGTGCAGCGAAATAAGGCTATTTCAACTTCCGTGTTGATGTTAACAAATATTTCACAATCAACAAGATGTTAATTCTACAGACAATCCCCCTTAAAATTATATATAAATGATGCTATACTTGATACATTATAAAGTATATAGGATGTGATGAAATGCTTGGCGTGTGTATGGCATTGATCGATGATGAAAAAGATAAAAAGGCTTTTGAAAAGCTGTATAATAAATACAAAAATAAAGTTCATGCAATATCCTTGAATATATTAAAAAATGAACAACTTGCAGAGGAATCAACTTCTGACACTTTTTTATCGTTGGCTAAATGTTTTCAGAAAATTAAACATTTGGAATATCACAAATTGGATTATTACATTGTCATAACCAGTAGGAACATGGCAAAGAATATATCTAAAAAGGAAAAAGAAAATTTAATGACGGTTTCCTACGATGATGATTCTTATTTTGTAAATGAAAATATGTCATGTTACGAATTTGAATTTTTGAAAGGTTGCATAAAGAAACTGAAAGTTGACGATCAAGAGATTCTTTATTTAAAGTTTTCGTGTGGACTTGAATATTCTGAAATCTCAAAAACGCTTGGTATTACATCTGCCACAGCAAGAAAACGTCTGCAGTATGCCAAAAACAGATTGAAGATATTACTTGAAAAGGGTGATTTATAACATGAATAATTTTTCATATTTTTCAAAAGCTCTCGATGAAGTCGTAGATGCCAGATTGGATGATTATGTGGAAACTCTTGAAGTAGACAAACGATATGAATTTTCGGAAAAGTACAATAAAAAAATAAATAAACTTATAAAACACAGAGAAAAGCCCTATTTTACTCTTATATGCACGACCGGCAGACGTGTTGCTTGTTTTGTTACAGCATTGTTGATCCTATCATTTTCTTCGCTTAGCGTAAAAGCTGTGAGAGAGGCAGTTTGTAATTTCTTTATGAATATTTTTTCAGACCATACGGAGATTATAGCAGACAGTGAAATTGAGAATTCATATCCGCATTCGATTGACGAGGAATATCATATATCTTCACTTCCAAATGGATTTAAACAAGTCGACTATGATAAAATGGAAAATTCAATTATAATAACATACTTCAAGGATGATGATTATATCTTTTTTGAACAATACACAAAAGATGCATATCTTAGTAATTATGATAATGAACAGTCAACATTTGAATCATATACAGATGAAAACGGACAAGAGTATCTAGTTCATAATACAGATCATGATCATACATTTATATGGGACAATGGTAAATATATTTTTGAAATATGCAGCAACTTAGACAAACGATCTGTGTTGGAATTGTGTGAATCCACAAAAATAAAGTAAATTAATAAAAACATATCACAAACAAACAATTTTCATTGTCATAGTAGGTGTAGGAGAAAATAAATCTCTTGCACCTATTTTTGGTGAAAGGCGGAACTTCCATATATGAAAAAAGTGATATCGACAATTATATCGGTTGTTATTATTCTATGCCTGTCACTTACAGCTTTTGCCGAACCCGAACTGCAAACGCCTTCTGACGATGACATTTCTGTTTGTTATTTATACACAGATAAAATATCAGGTACATTGTCAATCTCCAACAAGGCTGCAACTTGTAAATCCACTGTACGTGGTATTTCAGGTACAACTGCTAAAATCGTTATAACTCAAACACTTCAGAAGAAAAAATGGATCTTCATGGAATAAATACAGTAGTTGGGCAAAAACATTCAACAGTTGGTATGCGATTTATTCAAATTCCAAAGAGTCTTTAAGCAGCGGCATTTATCGTGTAAAGACAACTGCTGATGTTACAGCGGCTCAAAGTATGAAACTGTCACGGCTTTCAGCAAGACTGTTTCGTGTTGATGAGCGTGGGTGGCAATTGAAAGGTGGTGAACTTATCTTAGAATAATTAATATATAAAAGACAAATATTGTGAAAAGGAGTTAATAATATGAAAACAACAAACTATCTTGCCGGACTAGCGGCAATAACAATGACATTCACAGGCGTGGCTGCGCCAATATCAGCTTATGCCGATGATATCTCAACTTCTGCAAGCATAGACTATGCAACATATGGCAACTTTGTGTATATCATAAAAGCTGATAAAACTGCTGATATAGTTGAATATAATGGCAAGGAAGAAAACGTTGTTATCCCTGCTGAGGTCAACGGCTATACTGTTACAGGCATAAGCGGTTGGTCAGGTAAACCTACAAACTCTCACCCTTTGGGTGTAATAACTGGTGCTTTTAAGAATAACAAGACCATTAAAACCGTAATCATTCCTGATACGGTAAAATATATCGACGATGAAAGCTTTTACGGCTGCACTGCCCTTGAAAGCGTGACGTTTGGCAATGGTGTTGAAGAAATAGGCGATTATGCCTTTGAAAACTGCACTTCACTTTCCAAGGTATACATACCTGTAAGTGTAAAGAAAATAGGCGCTGAGGCTTTTGGTTATACTTTCGGCTCAGAACTTACACTTAATAAAAATTTCTCAATGACCTGCGCTAAGGATAGCGCCGCTGAAAAGTATGCAAAAGAAAATGGAATTCCATATGACACATATCAGGTAAAATTTGACGAGCTTGCCGTTTCAGGTATTAAGGACAAGGAGTACACAGGTAAGTCTGTTACGCAAAATATAGTTATCAAAAATGGCAATGTCATCCTTGATGAGGGTACTGACTATACTGTTACTTATTCTGCAAACACAAAGGTGGGTACTGTTGAAGTCACCATAACAGGAACAGGCTCATATACAGGCGAGATAAAGAAAAGCTTTGTTATCGCACCTGCCAAACAGCAGATACAGAAGCTTGAAACACGCTTCAAAGGCTTTTTCATAGACTGGGCGCAGAAAGGCTCTGCAACAGGATATGAGATAGAATACAGCACAAATGCTGATTTTAAAGACAGCACGGTTAAAAAGCTTACCGCAAACAAACCTGACACCCTCACCATAAGCGGTCTGACAGCAGGAAATAAATATTATGTTCGTGTACGTTCCTACACAAACGTTGGCGAAAAGGTATACTATGGAGCATGGTCAGACAGCAAAAATGTTACCGCCGCAAAGTATGACATTACAAAGTCAGCGATCTCAGGTATTTCTACAAAGACATATACAGGAAAGAATATCACGCAGAGCGTAAAGGTAAAATACAACGGCAAGACGCTTAAAAGCGGCACAGATTACACAGTTTCATATTCAAGCAACAAAAATGTAGGAACAGCCACAGTAAAGATAACAGGCAAAGGACAATACGGCGGAACTGTCAGCAAGACATTCAAGATAAACCCTGCCAAGCAGAAGATACAGAAGCTCACAGCGAAGTCAAAGGCTTTCTTTATTGATTGGGCGCAGAAAGGCTCTGCAACAGGTTATGAGGTACAGTACGCCACAAACTCAAAGTTTACAGGCGCAAAGAAGCTTGATGTTACAAACAACAAGACCGACAAAATGACGATTTCAAAGCTTTCGGCAAATAAGAAATACTATGTTAAGGTACGTTCCTATACGCTTGTAAAGGGTACTAAATATTATGGAGAATGGTCGGCTGTTAAGAGTGTGACGACGAAGAAGTAATAAGCTTATAAACCAAAGCCATTTTTTCTTATAATAAATTTTCGCCGACAATACACTATGTAACTGATCCTTCGAACCGCTCGTCATTAAATATGATTCAAAATCTTATGGATTCGTACAAACAGATATCAGGAGCTGATATTGATAGGTTAAAATTAGGACTATTCTAAATAGGATAAGCTGCCACAGATTTTTTCTGTAGCAGCTTATTTTTTGTTTATGCTATTCATTCTTGCGAAGATATCCGTCATCATCATATTTCTTAGCTGTATGCTGTGCAGCTTGCCAATCGCCCCATTTGTCTACAGCCTTATTCCAAATTGTCATATATTACAACATGCTTTCTGGGAAAGTTTACATTTATCAACATGGAAGTTGAAATAGCCTGCCACTATTAACACCAGTTTGCAGAACTGTAAAATCTCAGCTTTCCGTCCTTGTCCACGTCATAATTATATACTGACATTTGGTTTTTGAAAAATCTGTCCTTGAGATATGTGCCTTTTAGTTTGCATAGATACAAATATTCCTCGCTGTTCTCAGGCTTGCACTTTTCAAAACCGATTCTCTTCCGACGTGTATCAAACCATTTTTCATCATTCTGTCCGCCAAGACGTTTGTACTCGTCATAAGTCCTATTCTTTTGTATCAACAGTTTATCGTTTTCTCGATACGTCTTGGGATATATGGGGAATTCCTTTTCATCAAAGTCTGTTGTAACTCTCCAGCTATCCTCATTAACAGGATACACACCTACCACTATCTGCCTGTAAAGTGCTAAAACATATTTTGCATACCTTGTACGCCTTATGTTTATATCCCAAAAGCCCCTTGCTGAATCGTATATAAAATCTTCCCTTTGCAAGTCGGCACATTTTTCCTTGTACATAAGCGGATAGCTTTTATTTATTGTAATGAAAACAACAGGGATATTTCCACAGTATTCTTTGAAATCCACTTCTCTTATGGCAACATTATCAAGAAAATCCTGCACATTTCTCGCTTTCGTTTTATATCCGTCAAGTGCGTGAGAGTGCTTTTCAGCATTGCTTGCATGACCATTAGAAATATTGGTGAGCGTTTCAGGAAAAATGTGATCATACATATTCATAAGCGCAGATTCGCACATAAATGCTTCATTTTCGGTCAACCCCCATTTTATTATGACCTTTTCAACCTTGCCGCTACTTTTAATGATAGTTTTTATTTTCTCAGATAATTTGGAATAATCGACATTTCTATCTCCGTTTTCTGAGCGTATAACTTCTAACAGCTTGTCAGCGTCGTTTTCGTGACAAAACACTCGTCCGCCTTGCCCTTTGCCGATATAAAAAGGCTTTCCATTATCGTCTTGCAGCATATAAACATAAAACCTGTCTTCCATGTTCTCGCCCAAGGTGTAACTAAGTCTTGTGAGTTCGTCATTCCGCTCGCTCAAAGTCTATCCCCTCTTTCCATACGTCTTATGAACATACTTATCCAGCCATACCTTGTCATCATGATCGCTGTATTCAGACATCTGGCAATCGTTGTAAAGATCGTCTGCGAGGGTCAAAAGAACATCATGAAATTCCAAATTCGTCTTAAACTTTTGTGGTATTGCATTATAGCCAAGATATGCGCCAAGAATATTTCCGCAAACTGCACCTGTTGAGTCGCTGTCGCCGTTGTGATTGACCGCTGTGCATACAGCTTTATCAAAATCATCCTGATATCTCAGTGAACAATACACTGCAATAGCTAAAGTCTCCTCAGCCACCCAGCCCTCGCCAAGCTTATGTATATTGTCGAGGTCACTGCCGCCTGACTGTGAAAGCTTGACCGCAAGCTCGATTAATTCCACAAAATCGTCAATATATTTAGCTCTGTTAAATATCTGCTGCATTGTCCTTACCGAACTCGTAACAGCTTCAAGCAGTGTGATATCATTATTGTGGGACAACAAACTGACCATATGAACAAGAGCCGCCGCAGGGATATATCCAAGCTCATGCCCATGAGTAATAGCGGCACATTCAGCGCCTATCTTATCAATACTTGCGATATCCATTTTACCCTCTGAAAAATATAGCCCGATAGGTGCGACACGCATTATTCCGCCACAGCCTTTGCTGTTATTTATAGGCTTTTCTATAGTACCCTTTCCCCCTGCCGCCAAGGCTGACAAACAAGTATTTCCCGGTGCACGGTGGCTGAACATTTCAGGCAAATTCATGACCCAGCTATATTTCGCATAATTTTCTTCAATATCAACAGGATAATTTGCGGTCTGTGTCAGATACCAACCTTGATACTCAAATGCCATGTAGGTCGAAAAGTCGCCCATTATCCCACGAAGCTTGCCCCTTGTTATCCCGTCCAGCAACGCAGTTGCAGTAAACATTGTCATTTGAGTATCGTCAGAAATAAGGGCTTTGCCATTTTTGAGCGCATATTCAGTTATGCCATTTTCTCCATATTCGCTGAAAATTTGTCTTTCACTGCAAAATTCCACGGCATACCCCAAAGCGTCACCCACAGCACCACCGACCAGCGAACCTCTGTATTTATCAAGCATATCATCCATTTTGTTTTCCTCCTATGATCTTAATTTCTTTTATTATACCACATTTACAAAGGTTTGTGGGAAATAATTTTGTACAGTAAAAGTAACCGTCAAACCCTTCGCATCTACCCCACCGATGACTAAAGAAGTATAATAAACTTCAAGCAACTCCATAGAGTAAATTACCCAATCTCAAAAAGTCTATAGAGCTGCTATTTCATCAGCCCGACAGGACATTTGTGTCAGAATGTGTATTTCTCATTGAATTACGCTCCACACTGCGATAGTATTTTCTGTAATTTATCGGTGTAACGCCGTACAGCTTTTTGAATCTGCGGCAGAAATAGCCGATGTTCTCAAATCCTGTTTCATGCGCTATGGCACAAACGCTGTTTTCGGTATCAACAAGGAGCTTTGATGCACGTTTCAGTCTGTATTCTACAACGTAATTTATCGGTGATGTGTGCAAGTATATCCTGAAAATATTGAGGACACTGCTTTTGCTTATAAGAACTGTTCCTGCAATATCGTCCAGTGTTATCTGACCGCTGTAATTATCATGAATATACTGCATCATTATCTGAAGCTTAGCCTGCGTTTGTGCAGAATGCCCGGACACGGGGTCGCAGTCTGTTATTTGTATGCTTTCATATAACAGGCGCCATAGTTTCAGCAGCAGTTCTACCGTTTCCATTTCAGAAGCCGTGCCAGAACCCTGCACAGCAAATACCGACCTCATTGTTTCGATAATGCTGTGGTGCGCTGTTTCTTCAGCGGAAAAAATCACACATTCGGTAGTTGATTCAATTATCGGTCTGATGTATCTGCTGTATATCAGACTGCCTTGCGGCGCAAGCAGAACAGGTGAAAAAACAATGTTCGGAATGATGGCGCTGTCTTCTGCTTCAAACCTGTGTATCACCTGAGAATTTATAAAGATCCCATCGCCCGAGCTTAGAACATACCTGTTTCCACCCACCAGAAAATCAGCCTTGCCATGCTGTACATAAACAAATTCGACCTCTGGGTGCCAGTGCCAGTCGATACAGTGAAAATCGAAATCCCAGATGTCCTCATAATAGTAGCTGAACGGATATTCTTCGCTGCCGTGACTTGCAGTTTCACGTAAGGTTTCGTCCGTTGTGATCCTGTCCTTTTTGATTTGATTTCCCACGTTCTCACCTGATTTACGATATTGTGTAATAAAAATGTGATTTTGTGTATTGAAATATTACGATATTTACTATATAATCTGATTATATCATTTGTAAAGGAGTTTGTCAATATGGCTGTGAATTACAGAAAAACACTTATATCCTGCTATCTTGGATTCATCACACAGGCAATAGCGGCTAATTTCGCTCCGCTTCTATTTCTCACATTTCACAATGGCTTTGGTATTCCGTTTGGGAAAATTGCCCTTATCTCGTCGGTATTTTTTGTTACTCAGCTTATCATAGATGTGCTGTGCGCACGTTTCGCCGACAAGATCGGCTATCGGAAATGCGTTATCGGTTCGCAGGTGTTTTCTGCGCTGGGACTTATCGGGCTTGCTTTTCTGCCAGAACTGCTTTCCAATCCGTTTTCAGGGATAATTATAAGCACGGTCATATATGCAATGGGAAGCGGTCTGACCGAGGTACTTGTAAGTCCGATAGTTGAAGCCTGCCCGTTTGAGCACAAAGAAGCCGCAATGAGCCTGCTGCATTCATTCTACTGCTGGGGTTCGGTCGGAGTCATACTCATTTCAACACTGTTTTTTACTGTTTTCGGCATAGAAAATTGGAAGTGGCTCTCTTGTATCTGGGCGATAATTCCGCTGGTGAATGTTTACAATTTTTCAGTATGTCCCATTGCACACCCCGTCGAGGACGGCGAGGGAATGCGTATCCGTGATCTGCTCAGAGTACCGCTGTTCTGGCTTGCGATACTGCTTATGGTTTGTGCAGGAGCCTCGGAGCTTTCAATGGCGCAGTGGGCGTCGGCATTTGCAGAATCCGCTCTCGGACTGACTAAGTCAGTTGGAGATATTGCAGGACCGTGTATGTTTGCGGTGACGATGGGCATAAGCCGTACACTTTACGGGAAGTACGGCGAAAAGCTCGATCTTATGAAATTCATGATAGGCTCGGCGCTGCTGTGTCTGCTCTGTTACATCACTGCATCCCTGTCGGGAATACCTGTAATCGGACTTCTAGGTTGCATAATGTGCGGATTCTCGGTAGGTATCATGTGGCCCGGTTCTATAAGCATCTGTTCGGGAAAAATACCCACCGGCGGAACTGCAATGTTTGCACTCCTCGCCATGGCTGGTGACCTTGGCGGAGCACTCGGTCCTGCTATTGTAGGAAATATCACCCAGCGTGCAGGCGATGATATGCAGAAAGGTATGCTCGCAGGCTGCGCATTTCCCTTGATACTTATGATATCGCTCCTGCTGCTGAACAGAGCCAGACACAGGAATAACTGATCGTATCCGGCAGGTTTATGCAAAGCTACAATAGGAAAAAGGCATCATGTATCCGGTCATGATGCCTTTTTGTTTTTCGTACGGTGTCAGCGGACAATTTACGAATTTCATAGAGCCTGTTCTATACTTCTGAACTGCGACGGAGTAATACTCTCGAACCTTTTGAAAATCTTGCAAAAATAACTGCTGTCACAGAAACCTGTTTCTTCAGCTATTTGATCGACAGTTTTCTGCGTTTCTGCCAGAAGCATTTTAGCCGCCTGTATCTTGCGTTTTGTGATATATTCCATCGGTCGGCAGTTCAAGGTCTGCCTGAATAATCTGCACAAATGCTGCGAAGAAACGCCTGCGGCTTTACTTATGGATTCAAGACCGGGCTGTTTCATATAGTTTTCGTCAATATATGCGATCGCCTTTGTCACCGCAGGGGCGATTTGTACACTGCCTTTTCCTTTTGCCGCAAGACGGCTCAATTCAATGAAAAAGCTGTACAGATAGCCCGACGCTCACCAAAAAGACGGGAAGACTGCTTTCTTTGCTGATTATCGGATAATCGTAGAATTTCAAAATTAATTCACCGCCTGTGCTAAAATCGTTATATCTTAATAATATCATTCATTGACTTGTATGTCAATAAGCGTTATAATCTGGCTATTTCAACTTCCGTGTTGATGTTAACAAACATTTAACAATCAACTTATGTAAAATGAAATAATTTAGAACGCAATATTTGTTCAGCTATACAAAAATCTTGTGCATATGAGAGAAATATGCAGAATATAGTGACTTTTGGTGTTATATGTGTTAAAATAATGTATGCATAGATAAAAAAGTCTATTGCAAAAAAAATGTGGTAAGTCCAATGAAGATGTGAATATTTATTATACATAATTATATTTCGAATGTGAACTCCGTGGGTACATATTACATGAATTATACCGGCACGGCTGTCCCAAAAGCAGGCACTCCGGTAACAGTAAAGGGTACTCTGAAAAATTACGTTGTTAGTAAAACAGTATCGTCAAAAGGAACGATAACAGCATAAAAATATAAGGCGATACCGCATAACTCTGTCAAGCGGTCTTTGTGCGGTATTGCCTTGTATTATAAGAAATCAAAGGAGCAACAAAATGAAGCTACATTTAAAAATAACAAGTACGATTTTATGCCTGTCGCTGTTATTCTTGTCATCTTGTGAAAATACTCCCGACAATATCAGAAGCAACAAGCATTCGGCTGGGGTGGACAGCGGCGAGGCTTATGTTTCGCCCGAGAATATTTATGACAGCTTTGATGCTGCATTTGAAAAAGAGTATACAAAATTCAAGCTGCCCGAAAAATCGGCGGTGAGCATTTGCAAACCTGACGGTGTTTATGATTTCGAGCTTGCATATATCAATGCCGAAAATGATATGGACTGGCTGTCGTCAAAAGTGGAAGAGCTGCAAAGTGCCTTGGATATCAAGATCGATGGTAAGATCGAAACTGTGGAAGATCAGGCACAGCTCCAGGACGAACATAACAAACTTAAAATAACACGCTTTGCACAGCCTTATTGCTGTTGGGAGGCAAGCGAAAACGGCGTAAATACCGCTGACGCTGACGCCGATAATATGGAGCTTTTTTATCTTGACAGACCAACTTCTGAAAATGCTGACAGCGGTCTTTTGTCTGCTGCTGACAAGGCAAAGACTTTGGCGGACACGTTCAGCAAGGTGCTTGGTGAGGAGCTTGACAATGTGGTCAGCGACGGGTATGTTATCACGACCGACAGCGGCATTGGCTATGAGATTGAGATACAGAAAGCGTATAAGGGTATCGGCATACAAAATGTTTTTTCCACGAATGCTGACGATACGCTGTTCGTGAAGGGCAATGCGCTTATGACCTATTCAATGCAGACTTATACCGATCTCGACGCAAACTTTGACCCCGAATATTACATAGGTTGTAACGCTTTCAAAGTGGCAAAGGCTGAGAAAATAGACAAAATGCTGTCTTTCAAGGGCGCTTGCGATCTGCTTGAGGAAAATCTTGCGGACAAGATCGATATACAGTTTGATGACGTCAAGCTTATGTATGAACCTCGTGGCGAGAGTACCGAAGTCGGCGAAAGTGCGGATAATATATGCTGTACGCCAAAGTGGTATTTTATTATCGACGATAAGCAGCCGACAGGTCTGCGCGCAATAAATTATGTGACAGTCGATTGCGTTACGGGCGAGATATATGTGCTTATTCCATAGGGGGTGGGGCAATGAAAGCACTTAAATGCGACCTTAACAAGAGTATACTGAATATCGGATATGTCGGTGCGGTGCTGCTCACGACCCTGCTTTGCTTTACCGCAAAGGCGTATACCGACCCGAACACGGCGAAGATATACACGGTGTTTGAGTGCATTGCAAAGCTTGACAAACAGCTTTTTGCTGATGATTATTCCTTCAGTTCCTATCTGATGTTCGCAAAAGGTATGTCGGGATATATGGCAATGTTTCTGCCTATAATAGCGGCTTTTCCGTTTATGACGGCATTTTGTGCAGAGCGAAACGGCGGTTCAATGCGGTTCACCATAACCAGGACAGGCGGATTGAGATATTATCTGTCAAAATTCTGCTCAGCATTTTTGTGCGGCGGTTCAGCCGTTCTATTCGGATATATAATTTTCGGCGTTATCGTGCGGATAATATTTCCGCCATTGAGCCAATACGATCTTTCAGCAGATGATTTATCATTCGTGCTTGTGAACAATAAAGACGAGCTTACGGGCGTGTTGAGATATATGCTTTCGGCGTTTTTGTATGGAGCTATAAGCACAATGCCTGCACTTTTCATAAGCTCATTCTGCAAAAATCCGTATCTTATAACCTGCGTGCCATTTATGGTAACATATATGTGGCAGATAACTGTGCAGAAACTTATTGCAAATTCGATGATGAAAGAGGATTTCGACAGGGCAAGTATATTGGAGAATTTTTATCCCAACAGCATAATGAATTTGTCATATTACACAGCTTTTGCCGACACAAAATACATTCTGTTTTTCAATTTAGGGATAATACTTTTATCTGTGATAGGTTTTATAGTAATAATGAATATGCGGCTGGACAAAGGGGTGTAAGCAATGAAAAATTTTAGTTTAAAACAAGCCTTTTCCTGTGCGGCAACGGAATTTGTAAAGTGGGTCTGTGACGCACGAATGGTGATCGTTGCGGTGCTGCTCATATTCATAAACAATTTTGCAGTTTCTCCGCTGACCAACAATGCAGAGCTTATGGGTGAGCCGCTTAACATACTAGAGCCATTTATAGCTGTGGCGAATTCTGAGATACTGATACTTATAATCCCCATAATTTTTCTTACCCTCATTGCTGATTATCCGAAAGTTGACACCAATACCGTGTTTTATATCGTTCGTATCGGCAGGGCGAACTGGTTTGTGGGGCAGGTTTTGAAACTTGTTTTTATGATAGTATCATATCTTGCGGTAATATTTCTCGGTACAGTTTTGCCAATGCTTTCAAAGGTTTTTTGGTACAATGGCTGGAGCAATGTTGACACGGGTTTTGTGAAAATGTTCCCCGACAGGCGAGGCGATTTCGGAGTTGAGCTGCTTCCAGAAAATCTCTACAATCAGCTTTCGGTATTTGAGGCGGCGGTGAAAAGCTATCTGCTCGTGGCGGCGTATTTGATGATAATAGGGCTGATACTGCTGGTGTTTTCACTATTCAAGCGAAAGACATTGGGCTTTATCATATGCGGCGGAATGATATCCCTTGGAATGGCGTTCAGTGCTATAAGGACAAATCTTATGTGGACAATGCCAATGGCAAACTCAATAACTTGGCTGCATTACACGAAATATTTCAAAAAGCCAATAATGCCGATGAGCTTTTCTGTTATTTATCTGCTAGTACTTATTGCGGTTCTGCTGGTTTTCGGAGGGATAGCCATTGGTAAGTTTAATTATGATAATGTGACGGAGGTTGCAAGTTAGGGGGACAAAATGGATATCATAAATGTAAATGACGTATGCCTTACGCTTGGCAAAACGGAGATACTAAAGCACATAAATGTGTCCTTTGAGGAGGGCAGGATACACGGACTTATCGGCAGAAACGGCAGAGGAAAGACAATGCTTATGAAGTGCATATGCGGTTTTATCAAGCCAACATCGGGCGAGATAACAGTTGATGGCAAGAAGGTCGGAAAGGACGTTGACTTTCCGAAAGATATGGGTATCATTATTGAAACACCTGGGTTTATACCGTATTACAGTGGATACAAAAATCTCAAACTTCTTGCGGGGCTGAACAACAAAATCGGCAAAGAAGAGATACGCAACAGCATGAGGCAAGTGGGGCTTGACCATGATTTAAAACGCCACGTCCGCAAATACAGTCTAGGTATGCGGCAGCGTTTGGGACTTGCACAAGCCATTATGGAAAATCCGAAGATACTCATTCTTGACGAGCCTTTCAACGGTCTTGACAAGGACGGCGTTAAGGAAATGAGAGAGTATCTGCTCAGCTACAAAGAACAGGACAAGACTATCCTTATCTGCTCACACTCAGCGGAGGATATTTCTGTGCTGTGCGACACTGTGCATGAAATGGATAAGGGAGTCATTGAGGGAGTAAGGTGACATAGACTGAGTAAGTATGGATTAGTACAAACAGATATCAGTAGCTAATATTGATAGGTTAAAATTAGGACTATTCTGAATAGAATAAGGGGCTGTAAAAAAAGTCCCCAAGAAAAAAGGCTGCAATCTTGCCAAAAAGC
>ERZ791864.1292-NODE-1292-length-17965-cov-2.507929_pt1 | contig 17965 bp, 6 predicted proteins | sample MGYA00510282_ERZ791864 | MGnify/ENA primary metagenome ERZ791864 (study PRJEB30046, sample SAMN00792087) | human gut metagenome | study: EMG produced TPA metagenomics assembly of the A metagenome-wide association study of gut microbiota in type 2... | reverse complement strand
TTCTCAGATTAATGATACTCAATCGAAAAATTTAGCAACGGGTGTTGCTGAACGAGGTGCGAATAAAATTGCAGCTTATTACGAAGCAAATAGTAAAGCTGTAAAAAAATATGGAGCATCTTTAAAAGAACTTGAACATCAGTATCGAAATGCCAAAACCGTTGAAGATAAAAACGGCATAGAAAATGAATTTTCTACTCTTAAATCAAGAATTTCAGCAGAGGGATTGACTGGAAAATCTGGATTAGATGATGCCAAAAGAGCTTTCAGACAGATTGGACAATTTGCAATGACGTATGGATTAATTCAAAATACTGTTATGCAAATTCCATCTCAAATGATTAGTGCTGTTAAAGATGTAGATTCATCTATGACAAATCTTTATAAAGTAACAGATGAAACCCAATCTCGTTATGACCAATATCAAAAATCAGCGGCTCAGTCTGCTACTTCTCTAGGTAGAAGTATGTCATCTTATATTAATCAAACCGCTGAATGGTCAAAGTTAGGTTATTCACTCGATGATTCTGAAAAACTATCAAAATTAAGTTCAATGTATGCAAATGTTGGTGAGGTAAGCGATAATACAGCAGTTTCAGATATGGTAACTGCTATGAAAGCATATAACATCAAAGCTAATAACGCACAAAGTATAATCGACTCGTTAAATATATTAGGAAATAATTATGCTACTTCCTCTGCCGATTTAGGTGAGGGGCTTTCCAATTCTGCTTCTTCTTTAGCAGTTTCAGGCAACGATATCAATCAATCTCTCGCAATGCTAACTGGTATGGCAGAGATTACCCAATCTGCACCAGAGGCAGGGAATGCACTAAAAATCCTTTCCATGAGAATTAGGGGATATGACGAGCAAACCGATTCATATACCAATGACACCGAAGAACTTTCTGGTGCTATTGCAGACTTGACAAAAACAGCTAAAACACCTGGTGGAATCAGTTTATTTACTGATGATAGTAAACAAACTTATAAAGATACATATACTCTAATGAAAGATATTAGTGAAGTATATGATGACTTAACTGACAAGAAAAAAGCGGAACTCCTCGAAAAATTAGCCGGAAAAAACCGCGGCAATCAGATTGCCGCATTAATCCAAGGTTTTCAATCTGGACAAGTTCAAAAAGCTTATGAAGATTCAATTAATTCAGAAGGTTCTGCACAACAAGAACAAGATCGTTGGTTAAATTCCATTGAAGCAAAGCAACAACAATTTCAAGCTGCAATGCAGAACTTGGCTACATCGACTATTTCATCAGATTTCTTTAAAGGTATAATTGACACTGGAACAGGTGCTTTAAATGTATTAACAAATATTGTTGATAAATTTGGACTTCTTAATACCGCAGCAATCGGATTAGGTATATTCCAAGGCAAAAACAACAGCGGTGAGAGTACATGGGATTCGCCCCATGCGTTCTTCAAAACGACTTATGCCGCTTGAGAGTTTAGCAGTAATGTGTACGAGTTTATTTATAAACAAGGACTCTCTGGTAACTTTTTTAAATGGAGTGGGTGGTAATGCACCACTCTCCTGTTATGAATGACAGGACGGGAAGCTTTCACAGTTCAAAAGGCTGTGTCACATGAGTTTGATACTAAACTTATATTTAATAGGTATAAGTGGCAAATCTGAAAGGATGAGGTATAGTAACAATTCAAACTACGAAGTGATCCGCAGGCAAGGCTTCATTATTATATAATGGATGCCAACCTCAACGAGTATCATGAAAGGGTGGTTTTATCAAATGATAAAATCATTAAGGTGTACTCTAGCGATAGGGAAGATGGATGCCCGAAAAACAGCGTTAATATTTTATATTGGCGTAAATTCACGGATAGTTTCTATATACTATCGTTCCATCAGCATTTGGGAAATTATCACGTATATGTAAATACTTCATATATGTGATAATGCGAATATAGAAAATTTTAAGTATAAATGATTTTAGAATACATGTTCTGAATTGTATAGTGTTGTACTCTGTCGTATAATAGTGTTATGGTAAATTTTACCAAATAATTATACGAAAGAGGGAAATATTTTAATGAATGGGGATATTTTTGATAGCAATGAATTAGATTCAGTAAAAGATGTAGTTAGAAAATGTACAAATGTATGTATTTTAGTAGATTATGATAATTTATATCATAGTATGAAAAAATATGGTATAAATGTTTCTAGTGATGAATATAACTTTTGTAAATTTATAAATATAATGTATGGGAAAGATAGAATAAGAACTTTTAGAGCATATGCAGATTTTGAACAGGTAGATGTGAGTTTAAGGAATTTACAGGAACAACGTGTACAGATTAGAAATGTTTATGGAAATAATAAAGATGATAAATATAGAAAAAATGCATCAGATATTGAATTAAGTATGGATGCTATTGAAATGACTCATAGAGAATCTAATATAGATACATATGTTATTGTGACTTCTGATAGTGATATGATTCCGGTTATGAGTAGATTGAAATATAAAGGGAAAAAGATACATTTATATTATACAAGTTCAAATGTATCACAAACTACTCATTTTAATTCATATTGTGACTTTTCTTGTGATTTAATCAAATTATTTAAAATAGATTCAGAAAGGTTAACCCTTGAATACTGGTATGATTCGGTCAAACAGTTTATTATTGACTGGCATGATGATCCGAAAAATAGTGAAAAACAACTTGGATATAATTGGCTTAGAGATGGATTATGTGAAAAATTATTTTTACCAAAGCAATTTATTCAAGATATAATTTCCAAAATGGAAGATAAAAATATCATCAAAAGAGAAAATGAAAAGAATTTTATAATTAATAATAGTTGACAATCATATTGTAATATGATATAGTATTGATTACAGATAATTGATTTAAAACCTAATTGAGCTTTAAAGATAATTGGAAATAAAACCTAATTGGCAACAAAACTTAATTGCGAAAGAGTCTAGTAGATTTGGCTAGGCTCTTTCATTTTATATAATCTTCCACGCTCGAAGATTTACGATCACATCAGTCTGAGATGGCATAATCTCAATTATGAATTTATATTTATTGTTATAATATTAAGAGAGGTACAGTTTATATCTATACCTCTCTTCTATCATTGTATTATTATTTACCTGGTTCCCATTTATGTCCACAATTACCACATCTATTTACAGCTTTATTACTTCCATAAAATCCTGTCCAGAAAGAATAACCTCGTTGTCCTGTAGTTACATTAGTTGAATTACATTTCGGGCAATTAGGGATATTATTTAGGATTTTTGTGTCGTGTATATTTGAGAATAATTTTATCAACATCTATTTTCTTAATGAATTTTTCATTATCAAAATTTTGTACAAATTCCTTATCTTCTTTCCATTTTGATATGGCATTATCCCAACTTTTTGCAGAATCTTTTCTTAATTCTCCATTATGAATATTTGAATCAATATAACAAATAATTTCGGCTTTTGTCATACCATTATATATCTGTACTCCTAGAATGGTTTGTCTTTGTTCTTTAGTGAGATTATCAGAAACATTAACATTATATCCATATTGCGTGAGCTTTGATCCAGTTTTATCATAGTTTGAAGAATCATATGTAGTGTGTTTATTGGATTGATTTTCTTCTTTTGTTTTGTCTATAACTTTGCAAAGAGGAATACCTTTTAATTCATTGTATTCTAATATTGTAGCAATATATTGATCACAATTTCTGCAATATGATATATTAATAGTTTCAGGTGATATAAGTCCATTTGGTAAAACAGTCATAATGACAGCTTCAACATCTTCTAATTTATGATCTTTAGATGAGCATTGCTTTAATGAATTTAATACAATAATTTCATGAGTGGATAATCTGTTATAATAAGAAGTATCAAGCCTAATATTGCTATTATCAAAATTGTCTTTATTTGAATCAAGAATAAAATCTTTATTACATCTTTTACATGTAAATCCATTGGATCTTACGTTAGCTATGTGATTATGATATTTTTTAATTATGGATATCTTTTTTGTGATTAAAGCACGATTACATATTGGACAAATTTGATTAGCTAACACATATACTGTTTGTGTGTTAGAAGCGTTTTCAACAATATTTGAATTAAAATTTTCTTCAACTATTTGACGTTCTTCGTCATTTAATGGTGAAAACGTTTCAATTTGATGCAATGTACTGGCGTATGTTCTTAAATCTTGAGATTGTTTAAGACATTTATTTTCAAATTCTTTATTAACATCCTTATTATTTGCTTCACTTAAAAGTTTTTGAAGAATTATCCCACTTGCTGTTTTTAATGCATCTTCTATTCTTATAATAGATTTATTAATAGAATCAATTTCTTCTGTTATAAGTTTTTGATTGTCTAAAAGTATTTCAATTATGTTTTCTGGTATCATACGAATGTTCCTCTTTGATATTTTACTTACTTGATTTTCATTTGTAGCCACATTTTCATAAGATTTGCAATACTCTGATTAATATTCCAATCATAGTTACTACACATAATCCAATGTATATAGTTCCTTTTCTTTTGTTATATGTCATCTTAGTAGCAAAATATTTATCATAAAATTCTTTTATTGCAATTATAAGTTCAATCATAACAACAAAAGTAGTAAATTGAAGAGAATGTTGATCAATAATATTCCCTTCTGGATTAGTTAAAAAATCATTTCCTGTAATGAGTACAACACTTAACATTATTGAGTATAATGCACCAACAAGAAAAACTATTATAAGAGAAATTGCTTCCTTTTTAGATTCTGCCATTTCCTTTATAACTTGAGGTATAATAATTATTAGAAATAAAACAAATGCTCCCATAATTTATCTCCTATTCTTTGCTATATATTACCACATATTATATTAAATGTATATAGATAGCCCAAGTCTATAAATCATAATTTCGTAGATATTCAACTCAATTGGTAATTATAAATCAAAGAAAAAGACCTATAATGAGTTAGATAGTATTCTTGGTCAAATGAACGAGAAATCTTCAAATGGCGAAAAAATAGATAAGAATTTCCTTGAAAATAGTGGAGCATCCGCAAGTACCATTGATGCTTATGGCAAAAGTCTAAAAGGTTTTAGAAAAGAATTAAACAAAACAACAAAGGATAGGAAAGAAGCTTCTGCTACAATGAAGGATTATAATGAATATCTTTCTAAAAATGGGGAAGAAACTATTCGATCCACTAGCGTGACAAAAGATTTAAGTGCAGGTTTAAAGAATATCGGTAAAACCGCCCTTTCAATTGGTGGGAATATTCTTATTGATACAGCGATTTCATATGGTCTTACTAAAGCAGGAGAAGCATGGAATAACTATTCCAATAAACAGGAAAATGCTATTGAAAAAGGCAACGAAGCCCTTAGTAATTATAAGCAGACAAATAGCACCATGCAAGAAGCAACTTCCTGGATTAAAGACAATGCAGAAAGATATACAGAACTTGCTAAAGGTGCTACTTCTTTAGGTGAACAAGGTACTCTTACTGATGCTGAATTTAAAGAATATAATGAGCTTTCTGCTCAGATGGCAACTTATCTTCCATCTCAAATCAAAGGTTATAATTCTCTTGGTACAGCTATTCTCTCTGTAGGTGATAGTACAAAACAAGTAAATAATGCTTTGCAATCTGAGAAATGGAATCAGTATGGTAAAGCTATGGAAAGTGCACAAAATGTTATTGATAAATTCAAAGCAGAAATGTATCAAAATGCAGGTCTTACAAAAGAAATCGGTCTTACTAATCAACAAAAAGCCATTGAAAATTTCCTTGCTGATTATGATGATAAAGATTATGGTGGTCATGGTAATAAAATTAAAGAAGCTTTTCTGCATCGTGGGGACGGAATGACCACTGGTATGTATGCTTATTTAAATAATGCAAATCTCATAGAAACTTTTAAAAAAGCTGGAATTAAAGGTTCTTCGTGGTTTGGTCAACAGTATACACAAAATGATTTCTTAAATAAGGATAATATTGATACTCTCCGAAATTATCAACAACAGTTATCTACAGAAGCACAAGCATCTGTAGATGCTATCAAAGAAATTATGCCAGCGTTTCTACAATCAAATAAAGATTATTTAGATCTAACATCTGAGGATAATAAACCAGAAATTGACTCAATGATGACAAATCTAATATCTGGTCTTGATCAATCTGGAATAGAAACTATATCTGGTGGAAATTTGGGAGAAATTAGTTCGGATGAATTAAAAAAAAATATCCTAAATTGGTCTAGTAATTTAGTAAAAGATTTACAGAAAAAAGACACTCAAGATGCTCTTACGTCTTTATTTGCATTAGATGATAAGAAAACTAAAATGTCATTTGATGAGTATGAAAAGCAAGCAGATGACGCTGTTAAAAAAGTACGTAAGCAAACAGATGCATTCACCGATGAACAATTAAGAAACAGCTCTGGAATCCATGATACATTAGATCAACTACAAACAGATGTTGATAATATCACAAGCAAGTTCAGTGGAGATAAAGGGTTTTCTGAGGATAAATTAAAATCTGACTATACATCTTCTCAATTAGATGCACTCTCTTCCATTGCTACAGATAAGTCATTTACAGGAAATTGGAAAGCTGCTCTTGATCAGATGAACTCTGTAGAACGTGCAGCACAATTATCTGCTGATAAGATGCAGAAAATTGTAACTACTGCTACTTCTAATCTTTCTACAATGCAGACTGCAATTTCTGAATCTATGTCTAATACTGGTGTTACGGCAGATACATTAAAATCATTAGCTAGTGCCGCATCAGATAATGTTGAAGGTTATGATTTTACAAAGAAGAATCTTTTTACTGAATCCGCAAAAGGTATTAAAGTAAATAAAGATGCTCTTTCTCAATTATTGGAAGTTCAACATAAAGCAAAATCAACAGATTTCTCAGATGCCATTGATAAGCAGACAAAGGCTATTCAAGATCAAAACAAAGCTGTTGAGAAAGCTAAAAATACAGAATCATATGATGCTGAAAAAGCAAAACTTCAAGACATGTTTGACGACCTTGCGAAGATTCGTCAAGCACGCTCACAATATAATGCTCTGTATCAGCAACAACAAGAAGCTCTTACAGATTATGCTGATTGGGTAAATGCACAGAGTACAGAGAATGCTGGTGACAAGTATACGAACATGGTTACAGGTTTGAAAAATGCCAAAGAACTATATAATAAGGGACTTGTCGGAACGGATGATTTTAAGAGTTTTGCAAAAATGATTTCTCCAACGGGTGCAACAGATGTTGCAAACTTTGAAGAAAATTATAATAAAGCAAAAAGATATCTCACTGACAATGACAAAGGTGTTAAGAATTTTCTTAATGACTTAAAAACTAAAGGATTAGCTACATATAGTGATTCTGAGGGTTGGAACATTGGAGATATTGACCTTAAACGTGATTCTCGTGCTATGGGAATCGGAAAAGATTTCATGTCAAATATGTTTGGTCGTCTTGAAGATTATGGATTCCACAATAATGTATTTTCAACGACTGAGGAAGGTGTACAAAAACTTTCCGAAGCATATAAAAATCTTTTTGATTCTCAATCCAGAGTTAAAGACCTTGAAAAAAATGATAGCGGAAATGCTACTGCTATTCAAGGAGCAAAAGATGATGTAGAAGCATACAAAGCAGATATTGAGCAAATTAAAAACGGATTCTCAAATGTAACTGAGGATACCGCAGACCAATATTCTGCTGAGATTGATGCAGCACATGATCAAGCAGAATTTCTTGAAAAACAAAGAGAAGAAGTCCTTTTGGATAAGGATGGAAAATATGGAGATAAAGCAAAACAAATCGCTTCTATGATGGAAGCAGATATTGATGAGCTTAAATCAAAATATGAAGATTCTCTTGATGATATAGATGTAAAGACCGAAAAGCAGATTAAGAAAGAAGCGAAAGATAAGGAGAACGCTAATAAAGATGCTACTTCTGACAATCCTTCTACTCCTGATTTCGGAAACGATGAACAATCAAAAAAGACATATGATGATGTCTTTAAGCAGATTAAGGATGCAAAAGATAATAATGATAAAGATGTTCAACAAGCTATTGATACTTTATCTAATTTTACAGCAGATCAAGTAAATGGTGTCGATTTATTTGATGGTAAATATGACAGTGATGAATTAAAACCTGCGGAACAGGCTCTTGATTCTTTGAAAGAGAAATTTCAACTGACAGATGAACAGGCTCAAATGCTAGGAAAAGTATTTGAATCTATGGGAGTTCTAAAACCCGAAACAGATACATCCGATGTTGACAAAGTAAAAGACGATGCCAAAGAAGCTGTCGATGATCTCAATGAGATTACAGGTAAACAATATAAGATTGATTTTGATACAACGGATCCAGATAAGATTCAGCAACAACTAAATGAGATTTCATCAGAAGTAGATAAACACGTTACTACTGATAGTGAAGGAAATCCTCATTACGATGAATCACAAGAGGGAGCTGTTGAAGCAGAAAAGGCTTATAAGACGGAAGTACAACATCAGCAACAGAATGAGTATGAAACCTCTGCTATGGGTCAATATGAGTCTGACAATAATCTTGTTCAAGCAATGCAAAATTTCATGCAAGCTAAGAATGAAATGGACACTCAGACGCAGTATGCTCAGAAGGGAATGGATAATACTCTTCAAACGGCTACAGATAATGCAACTAAAGCTTATGAAAGTCTAAAACAAGCAGCACAAGAATCAGGAAATTCATCCATTGACTTATCGGATATTCAAACTGCCGAAGATAGTATTTTAGCTTTGAATAATAAAGACATTAAAGAAAAGGTAGATGTCGATACATCTCAAGCCGAATCCGATATTCAAAATTTACAGAATCTTGAGGGAAGTTCTATCACTATCAATGCGGATGTTTCTACAAATGGTGGTGTTGAAGAACTAGAAAACTCTCTCGCTTCTATTCCACAAGGAGTTTCTACAACTGTAACATGCGATGTAGAGGGTGAATCTGATGTAGATAATCTGGAATCTTCTATGGAATCAATTCCAGATAATACACCTGTTACGATTGACTGCCATGTTGAAAATCAAGATCAATTGGATCAGATTGAAGCAAAAGCAGATAGTCTTAATGCAAATGGAAAACAAATAAAAATCAATGCTACTGTTGGAGAAGTAAAAACAGACGGAGCTGCATCAAGCACTCCTGTTAATGTTAAAGGTAATGTCACAGAGGTAACTGGTAATCCTTCTGGTACAGTTAATGTTAAAGGTAAGGTTACATCTGTTACTGGTAATCCATCTGGTACAGTTAATGTTAAAGGTAAACTATCCGGAAATTTAGAAGGAACTTCTGGAAAATCTGGAAAAGTCAAATTTACAGCTGATACTTCTCAAGTAAGTGGATACAAACCAGCTAACAAGAGCGCAAAAGTTATTTTTGGAAAAAATTCTTCTATTCCAGACAATTATCAGCCAGCAGATAAAAGTGCTAAAGTAAATTACACTTTGGGTTCTACTCCTTCATACAATCCACCAAACTATGATAGAACTGTTACATACACGATAAAAACAGTTGGATCTGCACCTACAGGAGCAGGAAAAGCATCAGGCACAATGACTTCATTAGGTCATGCACGTGCATTTGCAAGTGGTTCATTAACAGACTTCTCTCCTGCTTTTGCAAAAGGAAATGTTTCTATTCCTCATGATCAACAAGCTCTTGTTAATGAAGTGTCTATTAATGGTCATTCTGAATCTATAGTCCGTGACGGAGTATGGAGTATGATTCCAGGTGGTGCTCATTTAGCAAATCTTAAAAAAGGAGATATTATCTTCTCTGCTTCTCAAACAGAAGCACTTTTGAAAAATGGAAGTATTCCTGGACATGCTAGAGCATATGCTTCTGGAACTGTAGATGATGTTGGGGATATTGACTTATCTCATGCATTTGCAGGTGGTATGCATGGAAACTTTGCAGGTGGCGCAGCCGGCAGAAAATTAGGTTCTTCCAACAAAAAAACTAATACCACCCCAACATCTTCTGGCGGTAGTGGAAACTCTGGTGGAGGTAACGGTGGCGGTGGCAGAGGTGGGAATAATTCTTCAACCACTTCTAAACAAAAGCACGCAGAGCAAGTATTTGACTGGGTAGCAAGAACTCTGACAAAATTCAAAGATACTGTAGAAAACATATCTAATAGTATCAATGATTATGTATCTTCTGCATTTAAGAAAACAATGCTCAATCGTCAAGAAAAAGCTATTGTAGAAGAAATTAATGCAAATAAACATGGTGCACAGTCTTATACCAATAAAGCTAATTCTATCGCATCTGGATATACTTACTATTACACACCAGAAGGTTCTGACACTGAACAAAAAATGAATATTGTTATTCCAGGTTCTTACAAGAAAGCTGTTCAAGGTGGATACTGGAATATTGAAGATATGGATACTACTACAGACTTTGGAAAAGGTCTTGCAGAAGCGATTCAGAAATATCAGGATTATTATGATAAGGCAAAAAACTGTACACAAGAAGCTCAGAATTTGTATAATGAGCAATTAAAAGTATTTGAACAGTGGGCGAATATGCCAACTGAGGATGCAGGTAAAAAGATTGATACATTAACAAATAAAGTCAATGGGCTTAAAAGTGCTATCTCTTCTTTATCTACAGGTAAATCTGGACTTGCTTCTATTGCTAGACAAATCAAAGCAGATAATCCTAATATAACAAAAGCAGAACAAAAATTAAACAGTGCAAAGAAAACACAAAGCAACGCACAAAAAAAGCTTACTTCTGCGAGAAAAGCACGTGGTAATGCTGTTAAAGTAGCTACACAATCAACCATAAAAGTTGATTCAGCTTCTTCTAATTTAAGATCGGTTTTAAATAAATCAAATGCTTCTTCTGCCAGAAAAACGAAAATCCGAAAAGCTATAAATTCAGGACAAACAATTAACACAAAGGGATTAAAAGGTACAACTCTTAAAGCAGCACAGCAATATAATTCAGCGGTTAAGAAGAATGCCAAAGACATGAATAGAGTTAGTAGAACTGAGTATCAGGTAACGAGCGCACAAAGACATTTGTCAAATGCAAATAAAAATGTAAAAACTCAGCAGACAAATCTTACTAACGCTAAGAAAAATCTTACTGCAACACAAAGAGCGATTCTCAGTAAACAGAAATCGAAGAAAACTTTTGTTGCACAAAACGCATTATTGGACTATCAGACATCAGCGTCAAAACAAGAGAATGCATATCGTCAATCTGCTTTGAAAGCAGCCCAAAAGAATATGCAGACTTATAAGAATAATGTTGCTAATCGTAATAAATCTAAAAAAGCATTATTGGCTACAAAAGGAAAAATCACGACCGCACAGAGAAACGCTATAAAGAAGAATCAAAAGGTTAATACTTCTAATATAAAAGATCCTAAGTTAAAGAAACAACTGGAAGCATATAACAAATATGTAACTGCTTCAAATCCAGATAAAGGACGCATTCTCTCAAATGCTTTAAGTACGGCTCAGAGTAATGCTGACCAGGCTCAAGCTGAATACGCTGCTATGCGTGTTACAAATGAGCAAGAGAAATTCAAGAATGTCCAGAACTATTATAGCGGATGGAATGATAGATATTCCAATTATACAGAACAACATCAGAAGAAATATGAAAAATCAGAAGCTCATGGAAATTATACAAATAGTAAGAAATATGATACACAAATCAATGACTTACAAAAACAAAGAAAGTATAAACAAAATGAAGTAACTGATTTACAGAAACAGCTGAATGCATCTGTAAAAAGTGGAATTATTAAAAAGGGTTCAGAAGAATGGTTGGAAATGACAAATCAAATTCTTGAAGCCCAAAATGCGGTAAGTGATTTTGATACACAGATTGAGCAAGCAAAACAGGATAAAATTACAACTGTTTATGAAGAAATGTTTGATCGTGCAATCGAAAAAGCAAATCGGCTAAAAGATAAGATTAGTTCTATTAATGATCTTATTACAGAAGATATGATGATTGACAAGGACACTGGAAATCTGACAGAGATGGGTGCGTTGTCTATTACAATGAACTCTCAACAGTTAGATACAGAACTGAATAATCTTCAAACATATGTGAAGAAGCGTCAGCAAATCATGGATGATTTTGCAAACGGTTCTAGCAAATCAAAATATGGTGAAAAGACATATGATGAATTAACGTCTGAGAATGATTCAGCTATGCAGGAATCTTTGAAGAATGCAAATAATTATAGGCAGTCTATTATCAGTATTGTTACCAATCAGGCTAAAGCTGTACAGGATGCAATGTTCAAAGAACTTGATGCTCGTAAAAAGGCACTCAAGAAAAAGAAAGAGTATTACGATTATGATAAGACTATTAAGAAGAAAACAGATGAGATTGAGCTTATCAAGCAACAGATTCGTGGACTTGAAGGACTGACAGATGCAGAATCTAAGGCGCAGAAAGCACGACTTGAAGCATCACTCAAGGATAAACAGGATGATTTAGATGATACTGTACGTGACCATGTATATGACATTACAGTGAATGGTCTGGATGATCTTGAAACTCAGTTGAGTGAAGATTTTGAGAAGTGGTCTAATCAGTTAAGTTCAGACCTTGCAAAAATGTCAGATGCTATCAGTAATGCTATTAGTGGTGCTGGTGAAAACTACAATGACATGATGGCAGGTATTGATTATATCTTGAATAATATTGGCGGTATAACTTCTGGTCAATATTTTACTAGCCAGGATAAATCCAATATGAAAAACTCTAATTCCCTTGATACTGGATATAATTCTGGACATTTAAAGGGATATGCAAATGGAACAAAGCGTGTAGGTTCAAATCGTATTGCTATGACAAATGAAAATGGTCGTGAAATCATCGTCACAAAAGATGGTTGGATTACCCCATTAGAAGCTTCTGATATGGTAATTCCAAATGATATTACAGAAACTTTAATTGATATGGCAGAACGTCAGCAGAATTACGCAATGAATGGCAACTTTAAAATGCCAGAACTTAAAGTTAAAGATGCTTCTGGAAATAGTGTAAACAATGTATACAATACATTTACTGTACAAGGTGATCTAACACGTGATACTCTTCCAGAATTGAATAAGATTCTTGATCTTGCAAGTAGTAAAACACAAAATGATATCCGTAAGAATAAGCGGAGATTTGGATGATTACATTGTAACACGTAAATAAATTAGGTGGCTACTCTTTCATCGGAGTAGTCACTTTTCTTATATTAAAAATTGGAAAGGAGGAATAAATATGCCAGGATTTATTTATAATGGAAAATCAACCAAAAATGCGATAAATAGTTCAGAATTAATACTGGCAAGTTTTGACTCAGTAGATTCTGTAACTGGTATGACACGTGATGCTGTTTCGGGAGAATCTACTATTGCACATCCTATAGCAAATGAATATGGGACTACATATAGCAATCTTGAAATTGAATATGGATTAATCAAAAAGAATAAAAAGCCATTTACAGAAGCAGAACAACAAATTATTGAAGCGTGGCTCACATCACCAAAAATATCACAAGATATTCAAATTTATGATTGTGAAAATAATATAACAGATATTTATTGTGGAAAATTTACAGAAACAGAATGGAAACCTATGAGTGGTGGATTTGCAGGATTAACATTTAAATTTACATGCAATTCAGCATATGGGAAAAAGAAATTTAGTCAAACCTATTCTATTAATGGCAGTAAAATAAATATAACAATAAATAATCTCACAGATGAATTAGAAGAATATGTTTATCCTGTTCTGGATATTTACCAAACCTCTACTACCAATGCTAATATTACTATAAAAAATAAAACCGACAATAACAATTCTATGAGTTTTTTAACACGTAGAAATAATCATATGGTAATAGATTGTAAAAACTGTATTCCATATGATCAAACTACATCTGGAATAATTACATACAAAGATTTAGGATGGCAAGATGTAGGAAATATTTATTGGCTCAGACTTCTTCCAGGAGAAAATCAAATTGAAATTGATTGTTCTGCGACTGTCAGTGTAAAGGTAGAATTTGACTACACATGTAAAAGGGTAGGTGGATGGATATGATACCTACTTGTAAGAAAATATATTTGTGCGATTTTAATTTACATCCGTTAATGGTACTTAATGGCGTAGATACTAATTCTGTAGAATATAGTTGTCATGTAAAAGACTACGATGAACTTACATTTGATGTTGATGAATACATTATCATTAATGGTAAAAAAGTAAAATCTCTAGGTTACGATATGCTACTTCCTTACATGACTGTGTATTTGGAAGATTTAGGTATGTTCCAAATACAGAATCCTAAAACAAGCAATGATGGAAATAGTGAAAAGAAGTCAATTACTGCATATTCTCTTGAAAAAGAATTTGAAGATAAAAACTGGTTAAATTTTAAATGCAATACAGGTGATAAAGATTCTCTTGAACAAGTTGCGGAAAATAATCTAAATGAACTCGGATATGCTAAAGAGTTTGTTACTTTTTATAATAAAAATAAACATGATTTATCATTTATTCATCTTCTATTAGAAAAACTTCCTGGGTGGTCAGTAGATGATGATGATATTGATCCCGTGTTGTGGACACGAAAGCTTCCTGCCATTACACAAGATAATACAAATCTATATGCTCTTTGTTGTTCTTACATTGCTCCACGCATGGAAATTCTATTTTTATTCGATACAATTCATCGAAAAATCAAAGCTATAGCAAAAGAAAATCTGAATGATAAAAAATATGAATCAACAGTTTTTATTAGTTATAGAAATCTTGCTCAATCTATTGATATTGATGTAGATGAAGATTCTATCTTTACAAGATTCAATGTACGTGGAGATGATGATTTAAATGTAATTAATTGCAATTATGGCGATTATTATGTTATGAATCTGGACTATTTTTTATGTTCTCCATACATATCTGATGAATTACTTATAAAAGTAAAGAAATGGATTAAATATAGAGATGATAACCGTAATAAGTATATTGAAGTTGCTAAGAACGCAGCGGATGCAAGCCAAAAAGTAAATGATATTATTTATAGAAATCCCGCAGATGATTTAGATATCAAACAATGGGATGATATGAATGAAGATGGTTTAAATGAAAGTCTTAAATATTATAATTCTCTATTAACAAGTTTACAAGTTTCTGTAGACCCAAATTGGGATGCATCGAATAATGATTTTTCAACTTATAAACCGTGGACTAAAGCAGATGGCAGTGTTGACCATGACAAGTATCTTGAGAAATTAAAAGCTCAAGAAAATGGATATGGTGGATATTATACCTATTATGATATTCTTCATTATATTATTCCAAATATTGAAATTGCTATCCGAAATCTCAAAAAAATAGATGAGAAAAAAGAAGATTATATCAAAGATTGGGAAACTAATTGGGATTTATATGGAACATCTGAATTAGATGCTTTAAATAAAAAATACACGGAAGAACTTGAAAAGGTTCAAGATTATGCAAAGCCTTGGAGTGAATTAACAGACGAAGAAAAACGAGCTAATAGTGGTAATGAAGATAGTTATAATATCTATCATAATAAATATGTAGAAATTTATGGATATATAAGTGCAAATGGTACTCTTACCGCTGCTATTGCAAAAAGAAATCAAGAAAAAGAAAAAGCACAGAAAATTCTTGATGGATATAATTCTCAAATGTCGAGCATGAAAATATCTGCAAGTATTAACAATGCAGATTATGGATTTACTGATGAAGATAAAACTGTTATATATTCACTCTTTCATGATCAAGATTATCAAAATAATAATATCGTTTCTACTTCTGTTGATACATCTGTTACAGAAATTGATAGAGAAAAGGAATTGTATGATGATGCTGTTGAGAAACTTTCAGAGGTAGCACAACCTCAATTCAAATTTACTGTATCTTTAGACAATCTTTATAGAATCGAAGCTTTCAAGCATTGGCAAGGAGAACTTGAATTACTTAAATTTATTCGTCTAGGTATTCGTGATGATTATAGTGTAAAACTTCGTGTTACTGGAATTACATGGAATCCTTGTGATGTTACAGAAGATCTCACACTTGAATTTTCAAATATGATCACATCTCGTTCTGGAAGAACTGACCTTACGGAATTACTCGATACTGAAAATAATCGTGGTTCAAAAAATAGTATATCTTTTGGTACTGGTGATTCAGACAGTGAAAAAGAATATCTATCTTCTATGCTCCAACAATTAGTTAAAATGGGAGCATTTAAAACGGCTGTTGGGAATATAGCAGGAAGTACAACAGCTAATCTCGATGAAGCTAGAATCAACACTTTAGTTTCTAACTTTATTAATGCTTCAAAAATTAAAGTTGATAATATTGAAGGTGATAAAGGTAGTTTTAATGAGTTCTTTACGAAGTATCTTGATTCAGAGGTTATTTCTACAAACCTTATTAATGGTCAAAATGGGGATTTCATTGACTTCGTAAACTCTCATTTGAACATGAAACACATTACCACTGAACTTTTACAGGGTGAAACTGGTAATACATTTATTGATTTTGTCCATAATGAAATGAAAACTGGAACGATTACGGCAGATCAAATCCGTAGTGAAGATGGAAAAACATTTGTAGATTTAGTAAATGGACAGATTCAAGCAGCGAAAATCACAACGGATCAAATCTCTGGTGGAGATGGAACTACGTTTATTGATTTCTTAAAAAATCAGATTTCTACTTCTGATATCACGGCAAATCAAATTAAAGGATGGGGCGATTCACAAACTTTAATTGACTTTGTAAATAATAAAATCACTACATCTAATATATCAGCAAATAAAATCACAGGTCTAAATGATTCTAAAACATTCATCGACTTTGTAAATAATCAGATTAATACCAGTGTTATTAATTCTGATTTGGAGAATGTAAAGAATATCCTTGCAGGAAATGCAGGTGTTGGTAATTTACAATCAATTCATTTTACATCTGCAAATGCTGTTATTGATGAAGCGGTTATTAAACAGATTATTGCTGCAAAAATTTCTGTAGCTGATTTAATGATTCATGAGGCTACAGCAGAGCTGATAACTCTCATATCTCAAGATGGGAAACCTTCAATCGCTTTTAAAAATAGTACACAACAGTTTTATGATTCAAATGGAAACGTCAGAGTTCAAATCGGACAAGATGCCACAGGAGCATTTACATTTTCTTTATTTGATGAAACTGGAAAAGGTGTTTTGATTGACAGTGAAACAGGTGTCCATGCTGGCGCAATCGCTGACGGATTAATCGTAAATGATATGATTCAAAGCGGAACTGTGTCAAAAGATAAGCTCAGTTTTCCTATTGTTGAAACAGATGAGAATGGCAAGATTTCTATTACGAATATTCTTGACGGAAAAGGAAATGAATTTGGCGTATCCTATACAGAATATCAAGAAAGCGTTGCAACTGAATTATCAAGTATAAATAGTAATTTAAGCGGAGTATCTTCTACTGTAAGCAAAATAGATAAATCTATTACAGACAAAATCTGGGAATCGGATATTACGACAAAGATAAATGACTATGATCAAACAACCGTTAAAGATATTAGAGATAGAACTACTTCTGTTGAAAAGAATATTACGGGCATAAATTCTACCGTTAAAGATATGCAGACGACACTTGAAAGTAAAGCTGACGGAACTACTGTCCAATCACTTACAATTCGTGTATCAAAGGCAGAACAAGATATGAGTGGATTCAAACAAACCGTTGAATCAACTTATTCTACAAAATCGGAAACAGAATCGGTAAACAATTACGCTAAAACATCTTTTGAACAGCTATCGGATAAATTCTCATGGTTAGTGGATGGAACATCATCTTCTA
>ERZ791864.1291-NODE-1291-length-17976-cov-20.144412_pt1 | contig 17976 bp, 20 predicted proteins | sample MGYA00510282_ERZ791864 | MGnify/ENA primary metagenome ERZ791864 (study PRJEB30046, sample SAMN00792087) | human gut metagenome | study: EMG produced TPA metagenomics assembly of the A metagenome-wide association study of gut microbiota in type 2... | reverse complement strand
CTGCCAAGGTACGCAGACGGCAGAACCGCATGACGATTTTGTGCATCGTCATTGCGGTGTTTCTGGTCAGTGCTATTTTCAGTGTAGCGGATATGATGCTGCGCACCCAAATGAATCGCGCAGCAGGAAAAGATGGCAGTTGGCATTTGCAGATTGCTGGAATTACACAGAGTCAGGCAGAACAGCTGGCACAGCAGCCGGACGTGGTGTGCGCAGGTGCAGGAGCGGTGTTCAATGAGGGCGGAGAAGAGGATTACCGCCTGAACGGAAAACGGGTGGTTCTTTACGGTTGTGATGCGCAATTTCTGCGTGTGAACCGTTCCGCAGCCTTTGAGGGGACTTTTCCGGAACAGGACGGAGAGGTGCTGCTTGGAAAAGGTGCCGCCCGGATTTTTGGTGTGGCAATCGGAGATTCGGTCACGCTGAAGCTGCCGGACGGGCAGAACCGGACACTGACTGTGACTGGAATCGGCGGTGTGGACGAAAGCTATTACGAAATGCAATTTGCACTGGTGGATATTTATCTGCCGCAGGAGACATTTGAATCGCTTCTGACTGGGCAGGGAGAAGCTCTGCCGCAGACTGTGTACGATCTGCAGTATACCAGCGCTGCCAAGGCGGCAAAAGCTCTGCCGCAGCTACAGCAGCAGTATGGCGAGGATGCCGTGCATGAAAATTTGAATGTGATGGGTTCTGCCGGACAGAGCAACAGCACTGCGTTCCGGACGGTGTACAGCATGGCGGGCGTGCTGTTTGCTCTGGTGTTGCTTGCCGGTGTGCTGATGATCTCCGGTACCATGAACAGCAATGTTGCGCAGCGCACCCGTTTCTTTGGTATGATGCGCTGTCTCGGAATGAGCAAACAGCAGGTCGTTCATTTTGTCCGGATGGAAGCACTCAACTGGTGCAGGATTGCGGTCCCGATCGGCCTTGTTCTGGGGACATTTTCCAGTTGGGCGGTGTGCGGCGCACTGCGGTACGGCATTGGCGGCGAGTTTGCGACAACGCCAGTATTACGGTTGAGTACGGGCGGTCTGTGCGCCGGTGTTGTGGTGGGCGTAGTAACGGTGTTGCTGGCGGCACAGGCTCCGGCCAAGCGGGCTGCAGAGGTCCCGCCTGTGGCGGCGGCTTCCGGGAGTGAACAGGCGGCAGTTGTGCATCATGCAGCGAATCTTGGCTCCGGTCGGACTGAAACTGCACTGGGCATATACCATGCTACCGCAAGCAAAAAGAATTGGTTCCTGATTACCGCAAGCTTTGCATTAAGCATTGTGCTTGCACTGGGATTTATCGTTATTTTGCAGTTTGCTTCTCTGCTGTTGCCAAGTTTGGCACCATGGCAGGCGGATGTGATATACACCGGTTATGACAACGAACGGGTGCTGCCAGATACCATGGCGCAGCAGTTGCGAAGGATGCCCGGTGTTGCACGTGTATGGGGCTGTACAGGTCTTGTCCATGTACCTGCCAGCAGCGACCTGAACAATGTCGAGCAGGTCACATTCTGTTCGTACGATGATTTTATGCTGGAATCCAGCAAAAGCATGGTGGTCAAGGGAAGAATGGCAAAAAATTCCGGTGCAGACAATGAAGTGATGACGATGTACAACAAAACAAACCCCATCCGTGTCGGGGATACCATCACGGTGAACGGTGTGCCGCTGACGGTCGTGGGCGCATTCTCACAGGGAATATTTCCGGACGATGTGACCCTTATTGCGCCTGAAACGCTGTTCCGCCGTGTAGCAGGAGAACAGAATTACAATATGATCGGGGTGCAGCTGGACCGCACCGCCAGTGACGAGACCGTGCTGGCGCTGGCGGCTTTTTCCAGTGATCAGATCGTTGTGCAGGATTTGCGGGAAAGCAACCGGCAGGACCGTGGGACTTATTATGCGGCACGGATCGTACTGTATGGATTTCTTGCCATTATTGGCGGCATTTCCCTGCTGAACATCGTCAACAGCATTTCCATGAGCGTGTCGGCACGAATGAAGCAGTATGGCATCCTGCGTGCCATCGGGATGGATGATGCACAGCTGAAACGCATGATTTCTGCCGAAGCTGGCACCTATGCGGTGTCCGGTCTTGTGGTGGGCATTGCGCTGGGTCTTGTGCTGAATCGGAAGCTGTATATCCTGCTCATCACCCATTATTTCGGTGCAGCGTGGCAGATGCCGTGGGGCTGTCTTGCCGTGATTGTCGTAGTCGTGCTGGCGGCTGTGGTGCTGGCAGTATATAACCCGGTCAGGCGAATCCTCATGCAGCCCATTACTGCAACCATCAGTGAATTATAAACCAGAACAACAGATGTCCATCAGCTTATGGCGAAAACCATAGGTCGGTGGGTATCTGATTTACGAAAAGAATTAAATGCTGTTCGCTGATTTTCCCATTGCAAACCGTTGTAAAATATGGTATATCAAAGGGAAATGGTTCGGATTTGGATTGCTTTACTGCACCAAGAGCAGTACCTTATGGGGTGCTGCTCTTTTTGTTTTGCATGGATTTTATGGAGCAGTAAAAGAGCGGATTCGAACAGCCCGTTCCCCGCGCTTTGCGTCCCGCGGGGCAGAAACGCCCCGGTGGGGCGTTTCTAGGGCGCGGCTTGGCGAATCCCTTCGGGCACACAAAAAAGCGCATTGCAATGTACTTTTGCAATGCGCTTTTTCCGGATTTTAGAATAATTTTAGTAGCATATCATCTGCCGCATCAGTGTATTGTCCTTTTGCCAGCCGTTCATTTCTCAGTTGATTTACAGTGGTACACATAAGGCGAATTTCTTCTGTGGAAAAAGTAGCTTTTTTATCGGCTGGGAGAGCATTGATTTTCAGTATTAGGCGCCCCGTTTTTTCTGTGTTATGCCCAAGCGCCCTTTGCTGGTAATAGTAAGGTGCGAGTGCTTTCAGCGTAATACTTTTGTTTGCTCTGGTTAATTTGATTTTCTTCATTATAGTCCAATCGCCTTTCCGAGTTTCTCTTGTGCTTTGCGTTTATTTTTGTCAAATGCATGGGCGTAAATATCCAGCGTTGTGCTTGCCTGTGCATGACCCAGCAGACTAGCCACTGTGCGGACATCCACGCCCTGCGCAATCAGCAGGCTGGCGTTTGTATGCCGCAGACTGTGTACATTCAAATCCAGCGGCAAGTTGTTTGCTTTCAAAATCAGCTTGAAACGATAGGTGAATGCTCATGTGCCATAAAGTAACACCACAATATGAAAGACGGCTATCCCCATTATTCCGTAATCAGTAAAGGTGATTTGACATTTTTCTTGAAGTGGTGTATATTTTTCATGTAAGTATGAAAAACATGAATTAAGGAGATGCTGTACAATGTCCATGCCAAAAGGAAAGCACATATTTGGAACTGTTAAGGTTGGGGAGCGCGGACAAATTGTCATTCCCAAAGAAGCGCGAGAAATATTTGACATAAATCCCGGAGACACGCTACTCGTTTTAGGCGATGAGGAACAAGGAATAGCTGTAGTCCAAGCTGATGTAATGAAAGAGGTTGCTGTAAAGATTTTGAAAGGTTTAGGCCACTTCAAGGGAGGAAATGATGATGAAACTAAATGAAACTACGCTTCCCTTTTTAGAAGTGGATTGTATTCAACAGTTTGGGCAAGAAAAAGGAAAGCTGATTTTTGAGCAAGCAGAAAAAATTTATCAAGAACTTCTGAATAACGCCGACTATCGCAATAACGCCGCAATTCAAAATCATTTGCAATTAAAGCTATTTCCAACGTTGGCTTATTACAAGGCACTTCGAGGAGAGGGTATAAACCAAAATGAAGCGTTAGAATATGTTAGAAACGAAACCCATAAAGCCGCAAACGTTCAAAAAGAAGAAATGAAAAAGTTAGGAAGTATGCCTTTTGCATATACCATCTATCGGTTAGGTGTAAAAAAGCATATGCGAAAAAATTTTCCCGATGACGGTTGGACAACGGAATGGGTTAAATGTAATGGCAAAGAGATACACTTCAATTTGCATAATTGCATTTATTGGGAACTAACAAAAATGTATGATTGTCCAGAGTTATGTTGTGTGTATTGTGAAAATGATGATATTTCTTTTTCAGGTTTATTACCCAAAATTCGTTTTGAACGAACTGGCACTTTAGGAAATGGTTCGCCATATTGCGATTTTCATTTTCTAAAAGTGAGGTAAAACCAATGATTAAGAATTATTTATCTCATTTTTTGCCGGTGCTTTTGGCATTAGATTTAATTATTCCATTCTTGTTAGCTCCATTTTACAAAGACTATAATCATTTGACACAAGTAATGAGCGTTTTAGGAAATTCAAAAGCACCATTACATTCAATTTATAACATTTGGCTGGTTGCGTTTGGAGTTGCAATTTTAATCAGCACCTTACAGCTTTATCCTACTGTCGCACAAGTATCAAGTTCTATATCCATAATGCTTTTTTCCGTCATTGTGATTTACGCCGTAGGCGGTTGTATTCTTTCCGGGATTTTTTCAGTTGGAGAAACCAAAAGCCTTGAAACTTTTTCCGCAAAGATACATGGTTATGGTTCAGTAATAGTTTTTCTACTTTTAACACTTGCACCATTGTTTGTCGGATTATATTTTTTCAAAGTGTCTAATGGGTTATCAGGAATTTTATCTTTAATTTGCTTTATCTTTGCAATAGTCTTTTTTGCGCTATTTGTAATGGCTGATAAGCCGAATTATAGAGGAACAATAATTGCGTTTGAAGGACTATGGCAGAGATTATCCCTTTTGAGTATGTATCTCCCCATTGTGGCACTTTGTATCTTCCAGAAATAGCAAAGCCAGCCGAGCCAGTCAACGGTCAAGATGAACGGCGCATACGCACCGCTGTTGACAGCCTCGCCCGCCTTTGCAGATAGGCAATTTCCAGATTTCTCTTGTATCCGGCCAGCGTAGTGGCCTTGAAATACGGTTTCTGCCGGTTCAGCCATGCCTCGGCGTAACGGTCAAAGTGCGTCTGGTCGCTTTCTTCTACGCCATACTTGAACTTTTTCTCGATGCGTTCAGCTTCAGCCATAACATACTGCTGAATTCCACGCTTGGGAACTTCCGGCGGTACGGTAATCGTCTGGGCTTTCATCCGTTTCTGCCCATTGACCTTATAGCCGTTGCAGACAGTGATTTTGAATTTTCGTTCGGATTTTTGTTTGATGTAAGCCATTGTACTTCCTTGCGATTGTAAAATGCACATCGTCATTTCAAATTTTCATCGTCATTTTTCTTTTTCGGTTTTTCAAAAACAGCGTCATTCTTTACGATCATCGCGATTAATGTATATACGTCAATATTTCAGTCGAATTGGATGTTCACTATGGAGTTATGCCCCATATTTTCTGCTCCATGGCTTGCCGAATGACGATGATGACGATGATGACGGTGTTTTTGAGATATCCCAGCCGGATAATTGCGTTATGTCGATATCATCGTCAGCACCGTCATCATCGTCATGGCCGAACTCAAACAGACGTTTTTGCTCAGTTCTGGTATACTTGTATTTGATACCGCGTGGAGTAAAAACCTCGTTCGCATACTCTGCCATTTTTCGGGTGAATTGATTGGGTTTGACTTCGGAAATACCAACGGCTGAGAGCAACTCGGTTGCAGTCCCCTGCCACTTTCCGGCTTGCTCGACGTACTCCGCAACTTGCCAAAGGTATTCCGGCACGGCCTTCAGCCGCTGTTCCTCGGCGGTTTCCTCCTCGTCCAACAGCCAGATACAGTTTTCCTCATGCAGATACAGCGTTCGCCTGTCCAAATCGCGCCCGGTCAGGATAATGTCAGCATTCTTGCTCGTTCGCTTGCGCTGCATGACCCATGTGGTGTCCGCTGCACCCATCAGACCATTGGAACCGGAAATCTGGTCGAATGGGTCAGATGCTGCCTGCTTACGCAGATGGTGAATCAGCAGAATACAGATGCCGTACTTGTCTGCAAGGGATTTCAGCGCACTAACATCCTTGTAGTCACTGGCGTACATACTGCCACTTTTGTCGCAGGAACGGACTTTCTGCAAGATATCAATGACTACCAGCCCGGTATTTGAATGGTTGTAAAGAAAGCTGGTAATCTGTTCCTCCAAGCCTTGTCCAATGCCCGGACATTCGGTCTGCAGAATCAGCTTTTCCGGTGTATCCTCGCTGCCCACAAGCCGGAACAAACGGTCTTGCAGGCGGTTGAGCGTGTCCTCCAACGAGAGATACAGCACCGTGCGCGACTCAATTTCTCGCCCCCACACCGGCTTACCCTGTGCGACCTGCAGACAAAGCCACAGTGTCAGCCAGCTTTTGCCTGCTTTGCTGGGACCGGCAAATAAAGCAAGACCAGCGGGAAGTAAGCCGGGGATAATCCACTTTACGGGCGGTAGCGGTGTGGAGAGCAGTTCTTCTGCAGTGATTGCTTTCGGAAGTTTCGTAAAAGTCATTTGCATCATTCTTTCTTGTTTGGTATACATCTATTATCTCATAGTATCGTAATTTTGCGTGTAGTAAGTTTTACTCTCTAGTGTTAAGTTGTACGGCTCGCGCCGCCCCACAGGCGCGCCAAATAGCGGCTTTGCGGGCAGCTTCGCGTCCCGTGTCCGATGCTGGACATCAGCCCCACACAGGGCGCGTTTGGGCGCGGTATGCGAGTGAATCAGGTTTGATTCACTTTTTCGGTTTTGATTCAAGAGAGTGAATCAATTCTGATTCACTCTGGAGGTTCGCGGGCATAATGAACACCTCTTTTTGCCATTTGCTCATCTCCTTTTTTGTTGTTTCGTGTAACCCTTTTGAATACGCCTTCTGGGGAGAAAAAAGAGGCCCGGAGGACTTTACCGATTTTGGTAAAGCCCTCCGGGCCTCTTATCTATTTTCTGTTCTGCCGTAAGGGTACACTTTCCCCGCAAATCTTGATGTAAATTCAATAAAAATCAAATCATAAGCATACCAGCGTCAATCACACGGATAGTAAAAAGACCGTGTGCATCAAAATAAGTGCTTGGGAAAATGTCTTATTTGCCGCTTGCCCCCAGACAGTAGGAACATAACAGGCAGGCTGTTGGTATACAGCCGTTCACTGACCTTGTTAAAATCTTACTTCTTACAATTCTAACGCCGTCACCGCATCTGACGCGTGGGGCAGCAGGAGTATCATTATATCCTCTCCCCTGCCGCGGGTTTCCGGTCTGCCGTGACCGTGCTGTGCGCTCCACCGGGAGAGTAAAGTACCTGTTATGCTGTGTATTCAGTTGTAAAGGTGCTGCGCAGAAAATCTCTGCAGATTCAGGATAACATACAGATTCCCAGCCTGTCAACAAAAACTGCCCAGAATTGAAAAAATCGTAACATTTGCGCAGCCTCGGGGGTTTGGGGTTCATCCCAAAAATGCGTTGTGGATATCCAAACGCTATGCTTGCAAAACACGTTCCTCCAAGAAACGATAGCAACCCATCCCGATGCGCGTACAAAGTCGTATATTTCCTAGAAAGAATCTACCGTTGATTCACCTTGCCCACAAAAGCGAAATTCTCCTTGAATCCAGCCAATAGCCCAAGAGTGAATCACCTATGATTCATCCGAAAATCTTGGTGCTGTTGCGCCGTTTGAGATGGAAAGCAAAACGACGCCGTTGACAACATCTTCGAACCGTGCTACAATTTGACTGAAATAGTAAATGCGGTCATAAATCCAAGGAGTGTGCGCAGTGGCTTTTACAGACGAGCAGAATGAACAAATCCGCAAGGACCTGATCCGAGCGGCCCGACGCTGCGGCACTACCATCGGGATGCGGAAAACCTCTGTGGAGCAGCTGACGGAGGCTGTTGGGATTTCCAAGGGGTCATTTTACAAATTCTTTGAATCCAAGGAACTGCTGTTTTTCGCTGTACTGGAGGACATCCATACCGAGTGCTTCGCGGCAGCGCAGAAGTCCTTGCAAGAGAACGCAACCCTGCTTCCTGCCGAACGCGCGGCAGCGGCGATTTTAGCGGCCTGCCGTTGGCTCTCCAAGACAAAAGCCTTCGTGTTCATCGAAAATGACGCAGATTTTCTTCTGCACCGCCTGCCGGAGGAAGTGAAAACCGCCCACTACCACGATGACGAGACGCACATCCGTACCCTGCTGGAGTTGGGCGGCTTGCAGCCCAAGGGCGGTATGGCGCTGGCTGCCGCCACAGTGCGGGGCCTGATTTTAACCGTCTCCCATCAGGAGCAGATTGGGGTACTCTATCCTCAGGTGCTGGAAACGCTGGTGCGGGGCGCCTGCCGGGAGCTATTTGCATAAGCGGAAAGGCCGCAGTGATGCGGCTTTTCAAAAGGGATACAGTTAGTTTTTTCTAACTTGCTTGCATCATCTATATGAGTTAGAGAAATTTAACATCTCGTTGTGAGGGTGAAATCATGAGGAATAGTCAAAATTTCTGGGATAAAAACGCCGGGCGGTACGACCGTTTCATGCGCAAGGATGCAGCGGCTTACGAGCAGCTGTACGAGCTGCTGCGCCCTGTGGTGCGGCAAAAAACCGTGCTGGAGCTGGCGACCGGCACAGGGCTGATTGCCAAACATATCGTCCGCTATGCTGACCATATTGAAGCTACCGACGCATCCCAAGAGATGATCGAGCAGGCGAAACAGGGCGTAAAATCTGCGAAACTCTATTTTTCGGTGCAGGATATGTTCCATCTGCCCTATGCTGACCAGTCTTTCGATGTGGTAATCGTGGTCAATGCGCTGCACATTGTACCGGAACCGGAGAAAGCCCTCTCTGAAATTCGTCGCGTACTGAAGGACGACGGCGTGTTGGTCGCGCCCACCTTTACCCATGCGGATAACGCCTTCTTCGGAAAGGTCAAAGCATTTTTCATGAAGCTGGCGGGCTTTCCGCTGCACAGCAAGTGGACAAGCCACGAATATCTGGCATTTCTTAGGGAAAACGGCTGGACGGTGCAGAAAAGCACTGTGCTGAAAGCCTCGTTCCCGCTGACCTACGCAGAGTGCGTGAAATCGGAGGGGTGAGCCATGCAGATATTGGAACACGGGCAGGCGCAGGATCGGACGCTGCTGTTTTTCCCCTGCACGGCAGAGCCTGTATGGGCTTTTGCCGACACGATCACGCTGCTTTCTCAGAGATGGCATGTTTTTCAGGTGGTGTATGACGGCCATCAGCCGGAGTATCCCGGGGATTTCACCTCAGTCGAGCAGACCGTGGACGAGGTGATCTCCTATTTGAAGAGCCACGGCGTCTCCCGTCTGGGTGGGGCCTATGGCTGCTCCATGGGCGGTGCCTGCCTGACCCGTATGCTGGCATTGGGGGAAATGCCCATCGACCGGGCCATCATCGACGGCGGGATCACGCCCTATCAGCTGCCCTTCTTAGTGCGAAAGCTGCTGCTGGCTCGGGATGTGCTGTCCTTCAAAATGGCGGCGAACAGCCGAAAAATTCTGGAAGCGTCTTTTCCGCCGGAACGGTTCACCCCCGCAGGGCACGACCCCAAAAAGGAGTACGACGCCATGGAAGCCTATCTCAAAACCTTTTCCGATCGGACGATCCGCAATGTATTCTGGTCTGCCAACAACTATGCGCTTCCGAAGCGCTCCGCTAAAATCGGTGCGAAAATCACCTACTGGTACGGCGACGACGAAAAGAAGGATCGCAGGCGGGATATCCGGTTCATCAAGCGCTATTTTCCTAAGGCGCGCATCCATGGCATCCCCAAGATGGCCCATGCGGAGCTAGTGATGGTACACCCGGAAAAATTCTGCCGGTATGCGGAAAAATTTCTGACTACGCAAGCGGAGGAAATATGACATGAGAGAAATAATCAAGCTCTCCGGCGTGCCGGAAACCATGCTGCAAACCGTTTATGCAAGGGCGAAAGAGAGCAGCGGCAAAGGTGCGATCCACGACGCAAAAGCGGAAGAACTCATCGAGAAGCTGGACTACGATTTTTCCCTTGCGGACAAGGATACGGCCATGCGCAGCGGCGTCATTGCCCGGACCATTGTGCTGGATAAACTGACAAAATCGTGGCTTGCGTCGCACCCCGGCGCGGTGGTGGTCAACATCGCCTGCGGGCTTGATACCCGCTGCTATCGGATGTCGGGTTATGCGCATTGGTATAACCTCGACCTGCCGGAAACGATGGCGGTGCGGGAAAAGCTTCTGCCGGAAAGCGGCACGATTTCGCAGATTGCCATGTCCGCCATGGAAGATTGGGGCAGCGAAATCAGCGAGCAGAATGTGCCGGTGCTGATTCTCATTGAAGGGCTGACTATGTATCTGAACGCAAAAGATGTGCAGCAAATTTTCGCAGTGATTTCCAGCCGCTTTTCCCAAGCCACTGTATTTGTGGAAACCATGAATCCTACGATGGTACGGCACTTCAAGGAGAAATCCATTGACGCAAGCAACGCAAAATTCAACTGGGGAATCAAGAATGGGACAGCACTTGCCGAACTGCTGCCGGAGTTTCGGTTTGTGGAGGAACACAGCTTAACCGAGGGCATGGCGGCGTTTGTGCCAATTTACAAGCTGCTGGACAGGCTGCCCGCCGTGCGGAATATTTCCAATAAAATCATCGTTCTGGAAAAGGAGTGACGAAGGATGTCGTTTTTTGAAAACACCCGCAAGCCTACCGGCTTTGGTGGGAAAGTTATGGTGAATATGATGAATCTGTTCCATGCGCCCCTTGCAGATTGGGGCATGGAGTTCTTGCCGCTTTCATCAAATGCAAAGGTGCTGGACTGTGGCTGCGGCGGCGGGGCAAACATCAAGAGACTTCTGAAAAAATGCCCGCAGGGTGTGGTGAAAGGCGTTGATTATTCGCCCGTCAGCGTGGAAAAGGCACGCAGGCACAACGCAGCGGCAATCGGTAGTGGACGCTGCGTTATATGGCAGGGCAGCGTAGAACGGATTATTTTTGCCTCGGACTGGTTTGACGCGGTCACCGCTTTTGAAACGGTCTACTTCTGGCCGAATCTGCCGCAGTGTTTTCGGGAGGTTTATCGGGTGCTGAAGCCCGGCGGAACCTTTCTCATCTGCAACGAGAGCAGTGGCGACACGGACAAGGATGAGAAGTGGACGGAGATTATCGGCGGTATGACCATATACAGCGGCGATGAGCTGAAAACATTTCTGGAAAACGCCGGATTCTGCAATGTTCAAATCCATAAAAACAAAATGGGCTGGCTCTGCGTGACAGGACAGAAGCGGGAGGAATAAGGAATGCTGCCGCAAACGATTCTGGAAGGACTGGGGCTGGGGGCGCTGCTGGTCTTGGTGTGCACCATCGGCATCCACAAGGGCGCTGTCGGCATGGCGCATTTGTATGACTCGAAGGTACAGGAACGGTGCGTTGCGCTGGGGCTGACCACAAAGGAAAAGATCAAGCAAAACTCGCTGCGCTTTAAGCTGATCTGCGTTCCGGGATATCTTGCTTATGTGCTGATTTGCGTGTATGCCGTCAACGGTGCGCAGACATTTTGGGGCGGTTTCTGGCAGTGCTTTGTAATCCTGTCTGTGATGAATCTCATCGACCGGCTTGGCATCGACGGCTATTGGGTCGGACACACCAAGGCGTGGGTGATACCGGGGACAGAGGATCTGATGCCGTACATCTCGAAAGCAGACAAGCAGAAGAAATGGCTGTTCGGAACACTGGGAATGGCCGTGATTTCCCTGCTCCTTGCCGGAATCGGACTGCTGCTGTAAGGAGGAAATACCGATGTCAAAGAAAGTGACCGAATTTCAGAAAAGAGAAATGAGCAAGATGTACCGCGGCAAGGAAATATTCAAACCGCTGAACACCGGCTGGGTGGATGAGCGCGTGGCCTGCGTGCGGGAGTGGGTGGCGAACATTTTCTTCTACCGCAAGGGTGACACTACCATCATGATCGATGCCGGGTACAACTACGACCGGCTGGCAGAAAAAATGGACTGGCTGGGCATCGACCCGCAGTCCATCCGGCACATCCTCATCACTCATCAGGACACCGACCACGTGGGCGCGGTGGAGGCAGACAGCCCCGGTTTGTTCCGGAGCGCAAAGCTCTATATCGGCGAGATTGAAAACCGGTATCTCACCGGCGAGGTACGGCGAAAAGTCATATACCATCTCTATAAATTGCCGCAGGTCACAATTAACAACGAAAAGGTGCTGCTGCATGACGGCGAAACTTTCGAGATTGACGGCATCAAAATCGAGTGCTTTCTCGTCCCCGGCCATACATGGGGGCATATAGTCTATCTCATTGACGACAAATATCTCTTCACCGGCGACACTCTCTGGTTCGGCGCGGACGGCGGCTACAGTTTCATTTCCTCTCTGGCAGAAAGCAACAAACTGGCGGTAAAGTCGCTGGCGGCGCTGGAGCAGAAACTGCAAAGCCGTGACCTGCATCCGCTGTTTCTCACCGGTCACACCGGCTGGACGGACAACTTCGAGTTCGCCTTTGCCCATAAGGACAAGCTTTGCTCACCGTTCAAAAAGCGGGTTCCCGACCCCACCGCGCCTTATGACGCTTATGATGAATCAGACGACACGGAGGAAGTGGCGAGGGCCGGGTATCTTCAGGCTGTGGGGCGATAAAGGAGGATGACTGTGCGCTATAAAATTGAAAAGAACACGGTGCAGGAGACGCTGATCATTCCGCTGTACGCACGGAAAATGTGCTCCGAGCTGTACCCCAATTTGTACCGGGATGAGGCGGCGCGGCGGCTGATGAACGCGGTGGACTATGATTTTTCGGCGCTTCAGAAGAAATCCCACAAACTCATGCAGCAGTTTGGCTTTTTAGAGGCTGCCATGCGGCAGAACGACCTTGCCTACGAGGTGCGGGATTATCTGAAAACGCACCCCACGGCAGCAGTGGTAAACCTCGGCTGCGGGCTGGACTGCACCGGCCGCGCCTGCGACAACGGACACTGCAAAATCTACAATCTGGACTTTCCGGATGTCATCGCGGTGCGCAACGAGCTGCTCCCAGCCGGGGATCGGGAGGAAAATATCCCCTGCGACCTCAACGATACATCGTGGTTTGAGAGAATCGACGCCTCCGGCGGCGCGGTCTTTTTTGCGGCGGGAGTGTTCTACTATTTCCTAAAGGAGCAGGTAAAAACACTGGTACGTGCTATGGCAGACGCCTTTCAAGGCGGCGTACTTGTGTTTGACGCCGCCAACGAAAAGGCAGTAAAGCTGATGCTGAAAACATGGCTGAAGGATGCCGAGATTAAGGATGTGGGCGCATACTTTGCCGTTTCGGACGCGAAAAGCGAGATCGGCGCGTGGGACAGCAGTTTGCGGGTCTCCAGCCGGGGCTATATGCTGGGCTACCACGATCTGAAAGACCCGTCAGTCAGCGGCTTTTTCCGCTTTCTTGCCCGAGTCGGCGACGGGATGATGAACATGCAGATCATAAAGATCGGATTTGGAGGGAAAAGCAATGAAACATCAGCACTTTGATGTGGGAACCGCCGGCTTTTACGGCGCGTACTGGGTGTGTGCCGGCGAATCGGACTGCGCGGTCATTGCGATGATTGGTGACGATCCGGAGGATTGGCTTGCGCGTTCTGCCGTGAAATGGCTCTGCGGGCGAGGCGTAAATGTGCTCACCATGTCGCCTGCGAAAAAGGATTACGGCCATCATAATTATCCGCTGGAGCGCGTGGAGACGGCCATTTCGTGGCTGAAAGCCAACGGCAACCATAAAATTGGCATTGCCGGTGCATCGACTACGGGAACGCTGGCGCTGACAGCGGCTGCCATGTTCCCGGATGTCACCCTGACCATTGCCATGACGCCCAGCGATTTTGTGTGGCAGGGTTTCATGCAAGGCAAAAGGGACGGCTGCAAGGAATGGCCAATCGAGGGCGAGTCGCTGTTCTCCTACCGGGGCAAGCCGCTGCCCTATATGCCGTTTTGCTATCAGCATCCCGACTATTGGCACTGCATCGCCGCAGAGAGCAAGCGCACCGGCGATATGGTCAACTCCCGCAAGCTGTTTGACGATTCCGAGGCGGCGCATCCGATCGAGCCGGAAGAATATATCCCTGTTGAAAACATCCGGGGAAAGCTGCTGCTGATCGGCGCGGAGGACGATGCGCTGTGGGATACCGCAAAGTATATCCGCCGTATGGAAAAGCGCCTTGCGGAAAAGCCGCATGAATGCGAGATTGAAACAATGGTTTATGCTCACGGCACCCACTTTGTCTTTCCGGAGGGGATGCTGAAAACCATGCTGCCGGTTGGCTCCGGTCTGTTTGTGAAGTTGGCGTTTCAGGCGGCAAAGAAATATCCCAAGGAATGCCGCCAGACCCGGATAGACATCGAGAAACGGATGTGCCGGACTCTTGCGGAATGGAAAGGAGAGAAGTGAGATGCGCTGGAATGGAATGCCCATGGCAATGTGGGCAGTGTTTGCAAAGTCATTTGAAAAGCAACTGACAGAGGTGTTTGGTTATGGTGCTAAAACCGCAAAAGTAATCCGAAAGACCGCAAAACTGAAGTACAAAGAGATCATCGCAAAGCTGCCCGAATTTGAAAAAGGTGATCGGTTCAGCATGAACATCATTGGCTGCGCCATGCTGGGGGCGTTCGTTCTCTGTATGCCGAGGCGGCCGGATGCAGAGGCACTAACGGTATACTATGAGAATGCCCAGATGACGCCGCTGATGAAGTGGTTCTGCCGCCAAAGCGGCAAGTCGAAATTCACGCCCAAGGATATTGCCGCCATGAAAGCCACCGCCGCCCGGAAGGCGGCTGACCGCAACCCCTACTCGTGGAACATGGATTTTTACGAGTATCCCGACGGCAGCGGTTATGAGGGGCGCTTCACGAAATGCGGTATCTGCACGCTGATGCAGGAGTTGGGGCTTTATGACCTGACGCCCGCCATGTGTCATTTGGACTACGCCATGAGCGAAGCGGGCGGCGTGACGAATTTTGTGCGGCAGTACACGCTGGCCTCCGGCGGCCCTTACTGCGACTGCGGGTACAAGAAGAAACGGCTGCAAGAGGACAGAGCATGAAATGCTTTGAATTCGGACAGGCGGCACATCGGTGCAGCCTGCAAAAGGAAAAGGTATGAAAGACAGCAAACTACAATTTGACCGCAACTGCCATGTGCTGTATTCCGGGGCGTGTAAAAAGGAGATACAGGCGAAAATCGCCCTGCATTACCCGGAAACGGAGCAGGAGGCCGTTTGGGAACGGGTGCAGCTGCAGTATGTAGAATTTCTCTCGGACTGGCGCACCGACCTCGGCGGCAGCAAAAACTTCCACAACGGCGCGGGCGGCACCTACGATTGCATCGCCATTATGAGCTGTTATGCCGTGTGCCGGGATGTTGTTTCATTTCGGGAAATCGAGGAAATCGAGGAAAATCTGATCCTGCCTGCCTTCCGCAAGCTCTCCAGATTCGTGGACTGCAACAAGCCGTTTTTTAAGAGACTGATGTATTGGGCATTTCAGAACGCCGAAAAGCAGTGCAGCAGGTGGCACGATTACGAGATGCACGTTGCGCCCTACGACAAGGACAAACCCATCTATTACGAATTTACCGCCTGCCCGGCGGCGGAGTTTGCCGTAAAGCACGGTCTGACGGACATTATGCCTGCCCTGTGCAATGTGGACTTTGCCTCCATGGAACTGCTCCACGCCCGCTTGGTGCGGAAGGGCACCTGCGTGGACGGCTGCAAGTGTGACTATACCATCTGTGGCGATAAAGACCCATATCTGCGCGACCATCCCGAATACCGGGATGAGGCGGGATACCGCAGAAACCGTTAAGGAGAAGGAGAAAATGATCAAGAGAATTTTGGTATAAACAATATGATTGACATCTTTTTTCATGACAAAACGGGCGTGGTTTCCGGCTTCCCCGGACAAATAGATGGCTTTGAACATGCGGATGGTAACGGAGAAATCCACTACTACCGGCTGTTTGACGGCGTGGGAATCATGCTGCTGCGGCTGGAAATGGAGGCGTACACAGAAATTCGGACACAGATCGGGAGGCTGGAAGTCAATTTCTGCGTGAACGGACGGTTTGAAACCAGCTTTTCCATGCGGGATCGTGTTCTTCTGAAGCCGGGCGACATGGCGGTCAGTTGCTACGATGGCTTTCACGGAAGCAGTTCGGCGTCCTGCTTTCCACTGGGCTACTACGAGGGAATCTGTCTGGAGATCGAACCGGCCACCGCGGGAAATTGGATAAAGCAGAACGCACCTGCGTTTTCAGTGGACTTTGCCGCATGGAAGCAAAATCTTCTGGGCTGTAAATGGTATATGGTCGGCGCTGCGGGGCCGCGCTGTGAGCATGTATTCCGGGAGCTTTACGAAAGTGCGTTCTATGAAGATCCCGGCTTTTTGCAGCTCAAGACGCTGGAACTTCTGATGCTGCTTGGGCGTATTCCACAGGAGAATACGGCGGGGTTATATTGCTCGTCCGAGCAGACGGTTCTTGCGCACCATCTCCGGGATCACTTGCTGACAAACCGGGAGGGATACATATCCCTCGCCAGCCTTGCGGTAGAGCATGAGATATCGGTATCGCATCTGCAAAAGCTCTTCAAGCAGGTCTATGGCGTGCCGATCTACCGATATATCAAGGAATACCGCCTGGAGCAGGCGGCAGTGGAGTTGGTTCGCAGCGGGAAGTCTGTTACGGAGATCGCGCAGCAAGCAGGCTATGACAACGCCAGCAAATTTTCAGAGAGCTTCAAAAAGCGGTACGGAAAAACGCCCTCCCGCTATCGTGCTGACGCAAAGAAGAAAGCAAAACAGAGCAGCGAAACCAAAATGGAGTAGTCTGCAAAACGGAAGTATGATACAGTACACATTGGTTATAGATAACTAACCTAGAATACAGGAGGTACTTTATGAAAAAGAAATTTGCTGCATTTATTTTGTGTGTCCTGTGCTTGCTGTCGGCTGTCGGCTGCACACAAAAGGCATCGGACACTGCGGACGTATCCGCGCAAACAACCGAGACGCTGGAGACAGACTACCTGACAAGTATCAGCGGAACGTATGTGGAGCTATTCCCGGAGCTGTCAAAATCCGAGTATCGGAATATCTGGATCGATGCCGCCACGCCGCTGGTAGGCGCTGAGAACGCGGAGACTGCCACGGATATGCTGCTCGGCATGTGCATGGCGGAGCCTTACGGCCCGGAGGCCGCGGAAAAATATGCGGCAGACCCGGACAGCATGGCCTTTAACTGCTATTTCCTGGGCGGCGTTGACAAGTTCGTGATTGATGGCCATACCATTACGGGGCTTGATGAACAGGGACAGGAGGTTTTCTCCCACACCTACAAGCTGCTGGACGAGGAAAACGAAAACGGCTTTATCTTCTATCAGAGCGAGGATGAAGATTCCGGCGAGTTTACCTATTTCGCCTTCTCGCCCGACACCATGGAAACCACCTATCATCTGGAATTCCGTTATGCAGAGGATCTAAGTGATCTGCAAAGCTGGTTCGAGGGCAATTACGCCTACTGGAACGCGGCGGCGATTGCGGAAGATTATGATCAGGCAACCATGAAGCATGTCATTGAACTTTTCACCACGGAAAATTTGTCTGCGGCAGAATAAACGGCACCTGCGCACCCGCTTGATTCAGGCGGGTGCGCAGGCGCGCTTATCGGTAAGGATGTGATTTTATTGAAAAAACAATCTGACTTTTCCCGCCTGATGGGCTATGCGGGCAGGTATCGGGTTTTTACCTATGCCTCCTGGGTGCTGTCTGCGGTCAGTGCGCTGGTGGCGCTGGTGCCCTTTGTGTACATCTGGAAGATCCTGCGGGACGTGCTGAACGCTGCGCCGGACTATGCGCAGGCGGTGAAAATCCCCCATTACGGTTGGATGGCTGTGCTGTTTGCGGTGCTGTCCTACCTCATCTACATTGCAGCGCTGATGTGTTCCCACCTGTCGGCGTTCCGGGTGGCGACCAATCTGCGGCTGGCGGTGTCGGAGC
>ERZ791864.1263-NODE-1263-length-18390-cov-17.180584_pt1 | contig 18390 bp, 9 predicted proteins | sample MGYA00510282_ERZ791864 | MGnify/ENA primary metagenome ERZ791864 (study PRJEB30046, sample SAMN00792087) | human gut metagenome | study: EMG produced TPA metagenomics assembly of the A metagenome-wide association study of gut microbiota in type 2... | reverse complement strand
CCTTCGGGAGTAAGACCCCTTGAAGACTACAAGGTAGATAGGGCAGAGGTGGAAGTGTGGCAACACATGGAGCTGACTGTTACTAATAGGTCGAGGGCTTGATTAAAAAAGCGGTTAAATCTGTATGAAGTTTTGAAAGTACAAACATTTCATGAATAAGAAGTTAGCAGCGTACTTGTCTACGTTGTTTTCTCATATAGGGGATTGGTCAAATGGTATGATAGGGGTCTCCAAAACCTTTGGTGGGAGTTCGATTCTCTCATCCCCTGTTCTTTAAAAACACCTGTTTAGGTGTTTTTTTATTTATAGTAATTTAAATTAAATTTTTATAAAGGAGAATTATATGAAAAAAACAAATAACAGCGTGCTTTCGCAATATCGGGGTGCGTTAATGGGAATATCCATCATATTGATTATAGTTTTTCATTTTACGGATGACTGTCATTATTACTCCTATCATTTTAGTGGCTGGATTTCCTTCTTTTGGAGATATATTTCATCATCAAGTGTGGATGCTTTTTTATTCTTTTCTGGTCTGGGGTTATACTATTCCATGAAAAAAAGATCAGATGTTAGAAGTTTTTACATAAGAAGATTAAAAAGAATTCTGATTCCTTATTGCATCGTAGCCGTACCCTCTTATATTTTATTAGATGTCTGTGTGGATAAAACAGGATGGGGAGAAGCCATAAAAGACTTTACATTTATCACATTTTTCAGTGATGGAGACAGGCTTTACTGGTATATTGGACTTATGCTGTTATGCTATCTGATTTATCCCTATATCTTTCAGATTGTGGATAGCGCACGAGACGCAATAGATGGAGAGATCCGGCTGATTTCCATGGTAAGTGCTATTACAGTATTAGCACTTGTAATTGCATTATATGAGAAAGATATGTTTGGAAATGTGAATATTGCTTTGCTTCGTCTGCCTGTTTTTATAGCGGGCTGTTTTTATGGCAGATCCAGCTATGAAAAAAGGGAAAGTTATTGGAAATGGTTGATTCTTTTTGCGTTATCCGGCTATTTGCTCACCATGCTTCCAAGTGGATCTCCTATTTTTGCAAGGTATGTGACCGGAATTTTTAATATCTCATGTTGTGCGGGAATTGCCTGGATCTTTTCCCGGTTATCTATGCGCCCAGTTATAAGAATACTGGAATGGTTTGGTGCTCATTCGCTGGAATTGTATCTGGTACATGTTACCATACGAAAATTTATGAAGGGAGCAGCATTTCATACATGCCATCTGCGTTACGAACTGGTGCTGGTATGCAGTTCCATTGTGATTGCATGGATACTTCAGATCCTTGTCCGGTATATAACAGATCATATGATTAAGGAAAAGAGGTAAGACATATGACCCTACAGCAGTTACATCAGGTAATTACGATTGCAGAAAGCCGCTCCATGAACGAAGCATCCCGAAAACTGTTTGTCTCACAGCCCAATCTGTCTGCGGTTGTGCGCGAACTGGAAGAAGAAGCAGGAATCACCATTTTTATCCGGTCAAACCGCGGAATCGTGCTTACACTGGAGGGAGAGGAATTTATCGGATATGCCAAGCAGGTCGTGGAGCAGTATCATTTACTGGAATCCCGTTATATTTCGTCTGCATCCAAAAAGAAATTTTCCGTGTCTATGCAGCATTATACCTTTGCGGTCAAGGCATTTGTGGAAGTCGTAAAGGCTGTCGGAATGGAAGAATATGAATTTGCCGTGCATGAGACACAGACGAATCAGGTAATCGAAAATGTGCGTAACATGAAAAGTGAGCTGGGGATTCTTTTCCTGAGCAAATTTAATGAAGCAGTACTCCAGAAACTTTTCAAGGAAAATGATGTGATTTTTGAAGAACTGTTTACCTGTGACACCTATGTATATCTGTGGAAAGGACATCCGCTGGCACAAAGGGATGTAATTTCCATGAAAGAACTGCAGGAATATCCATGTCTGGTGTTCGAACAGGGGAAAAATAATTCCTTTTATTTTGCCGAAGAGATGAAAAGTACCTATGAATATAAGAAGATGATCCATGCGGATGACCGGGCGACCATGCTGAATCTGATGGTTGGGCTGAATGGTTATACACTCTGTTCCGGGATTATCTGTGAAGAATTAAACGGAAATGATTATGCGGCAGTGCCACTGGCAGAGAGCGAAAAGATGCGGATCGGCTATATCCGGCACAAGGGGATAAAGGTCAGTCCGATCGGAGAATTATATGTGGATATTCTGAAAAAAAGTGGGAAACCACTTTGATAAAAATAGTTTTCATCAAAAAATGCTTGTTTTGGTGATTGGAAAGGCAATTTTTTGGAGAAATTGCATAAGATAGCAGGTATAAATATAAATACACGAAAAAAAACGGTAAGAATCTGATGGAAACGGTTGCGCGATTACCGTCATTATGCAGGAAAAACCGGAGAAATGCGAAGTTTGCATAACTTTGACAGATGAGAAAAAAAGTGGCATAATCTTTTCTAAACTTGGGGATGATAATAAAAGTATGTTGTTTAAAGGTAGAAAGAGGTGTTGGATTATGTATGAAACTGTTAAAGTAATTCGGTTATCAGATATGGATGAAGTTAAGGATTTTGTACGTGCAGCAGGTGGTTGTGATTTTGATATTGATGTAAAATGTGACAGAACATTCATTGATGCAAAGTCATTGCTTGGTATGATTGGACTTGGCGTAAAAAAGAATCTTCAGGTTTGCTACGGTGGAAAGAATGAAAATTTCGAAAACGTAGTTGCTAAATTTGCAGTGGCATAATACAATTATTATATCGTGACTATGGAACTTTAAGTCCCACTCCGTATTCCGGAGCGGGGCTTTTTATTGTAAAATAATGGAACAAATAAAAACCCGCTTTATACAACAGGAAAATACCCGCGGGAGAAAGGAGGTGTACATGCAGGAATTACATATCTCTGTGAGAAATCTGGTAGAGTTTATTTTCCGTGGAGGAGATATCGATAACCGTGCAGGAAAGCTGGCGAGTGCAGAGGCCATGATGGAAGGCAGCCGTATCCACCGGAAAATTCAAAAAAGCATGGACACCTCCTACCAGGCGGAAGTACCGCTGAAAATTGAATGGAAAGCCAACGATTACGTACTGGTCGTGGAAGGACGTGCAGACGGAATCGCCTATGGAAAATTTCAGCCGGATCTGCCGGCTGCGACGGAGTCTGTGCTGCAACCGGAGATGGAGTTTGCGGCGGAAATCCCTCCGGAAGAAGAAATCAGTTTCATCGATGAGATCAAGGGTGTATATAGAAACGTTGCGGCAATGGAACAGCCGGTCTACGTGCATAAAGCCCAGGCAATGTGCTATGCGTATATCTATGCGAAACAGAACCGTCTGGAGCGGATCGGCGTGCAGATGACCTACTGCAATCTGGATACGGAAGAAATTCGGTATTTCCGGGAAATTTATACATTTGAGACGCTGACCGTGTGGTTTACGCATCTGATCGAAGATTATCGGAAATGGGCAGACTGGCAGATCGCATGGAAAAAACAGCGGCAGGAGAGTATTCATACACTCGAGTTTCCATTTCCCTACCGGCAGGGACAAAAGAAGCTGGTTGCCGATGTTTACCGCACCATTCTGCGGGGGAAGAACCTGTTTATCGAGGCACCGACCGGAGTGGGCAAAACAATTTCCACAATCTTTCCGGCGGTAAAAGCAGTGGGAGAAGGGCTGGCAGACCGGATCTTTTATCTCACGGCAAAGACCATCACAGCAACTGTGGCAAAAGAAACGTTCGCACTGCTGGAAGAACAGGGCTATCGTGCCAAAGTGATCCAGATTACAGCAAAAGAAAAACTCTGCCTGTGTGAAGAGATGGACTGCAACCCGGTAAACTGTCCATATGCAAAGGGACATTTTGACCGCGTGAACGATGCGGTGTTTGATCTCTTGCAGAAATCCAACCTGTTTACCAGAGAGGAAGTTTTAGCGCAGGCGAAAGAATATCAGGTGTGCCCGTTTGAGATGAGTCTGGATGTGGCAACCTGGGCGGACAATATTGTCTGTGATTACAATTACGTATTCGATCCGAATGTATATCTGAAACGCTTTTTTCAGGAGGGAATAAAGGGAGACTATCTGTTCCTGGTGGATGAGGCACATAACCTCGTGGATCGCAGCAGGGAGATGTACAGTGCCGATCTGTACAAAGAAGACGTGCTTGCAGTGAAGCGGATCATGAAAGCGCACAGCCGTACGATCTGCCGTATCCTGGACAAATGCAACAAAGCCATGCTGGAAATGAAACGTGAGTGTGAGCACTACCAGATTTTGGACAGTGTGGGAACGTTGGCCTTCCACCTTATGCGGCTGGCCTCCCAGATGGATGAATTTTTGGAAAAACCGCGGGAATTTCCGGAGAAGAAAACGGTGCTGGATTTTTACTTTGCGCTGCGCAATTTCCTGAATATCTATGATCTGGTGGATGACCATTACGTGATCTACAGCCAGATGACGGAGGAAGGTCAGTTCCGGATCCGGCTCTTTTGCGTAGATCCGTCGGTCAATCTGCAGAAATGCATCGATAAAAGCAATTCCACGATCTTTTTCTCCGCAACGCTCCTGCCGATCGGATACTACAAGCGGCTACTTTCCACGGACGAGGATAACTATGCCATTTATGCGCAGAGTACGTTTGCCCAGACACAGAGACTTCTCGCATTTGGCCGGGATGTGAGCACAAAATATACGCGGAGGAACAGAAAAGAATACGAAAAAATCGCGGACTATATCGGTGCAGTCACAGAAGCACAGCAGGGAAATTACATGGTGTTTTTCCCGTCTTACCGGCTGATGCAGGATGTATATGAGGTTTTTGCCGGGAAGGCGGCCGATTCGTGCGAGATTCTGATGCAGCATAGTAATATGAAAGAACACGAAAGAGAAGCGTTTTTGGAAGAATTTGAAAAAGAGCGCCAGGGGACATTCGTTGCGTTCTGTGTGATGGGTGGAATTTTCGGGGAAGGCATTGATCTGAAAAACGACCGGCTGATCGGTGCCATCATCGTGGGAACCGGACTTCCGCAGGTCAGCGATGAACGTGAAATTTTAAAGAATTATTATGATGAGCGGGGATTGTCCGGATTTGACTATGCGTTCCGCTATCCGGGAATGAACAAAGTCCTGCAGGCAGCAGGGCGCGTGATCAGGACCAGCGAGGACCGCGGCGTGATCCTTCTGCTGGATGAACGTTTCCTGCAGCGCGAATACGGAGCGCTTTTTCCGAGAGAATGGGAAAAGAGAAGCGTCTGTGGTCTGCCGCAGCTGCGGGAAGAAGTGAGCCGGTTCTGGTCAGACGTCCGGGAGGAGCTTTAAAAACTCTTCGGTGGAGGCAGAAACCGGAAGGGTAGGGTTTAACGAAGCCACCAGCTGCCGCTGCGGGATCGTTTCCTGCGTGCGGACGAGAAAGAGATCCTCCGGCTTGTGTTTCAGACAAAAATCCGGGATAAAAGCAATTCCAAGACCGATGCGGGCCATGTCAATGAGCAGATCGTTGCTGCTGAGCTCTACCTGAGGCAGCAGTTCCAGCTGATGCTGCAGGAAAATGTGGTGCAGAAACTCACTCGTTGTGCTCTTGCGGTCTAACATCATGAGCGGATAGGTGCCAAGCTCCGAGAAAGGAACGATGCGGTCCGCCAGATCAAAATATGCAGGATTGGCGACGAACACATCCGAGAAAGAGCCAACCGTTTTCTGAATATAGGAAGGATTCAGATGCGGGTTTGGAAAATTTGTGATAATCAGATCTACCCGGCGCTGCTCTAACAGGTCTACACAGCCCATCGAGCTGGCATTGGTGATTTTAATCGGAACATCCGGGAATTTCCGATGGAATTTCTGCAGATATGGCAGAAGAAAATAGCGGCAGATCGTGTCGCTGGCACCGATATGCAGCTGTCCTAAACCAAGAGAGCCGGATTCTAAAAGCTGGCTTTCGCCGCGTGAGATCAGATTCATGGCAGGTTCCACATGTTTCAGAAGCAGAGCACCGGCAGGAGTCAGCTGCACTTTTTTTGTGCTGCGGATAAAAAGCGGCTGTCCCAGCTTGCGCTCTAATGTTTTGATAGACTGGCTTACCGCTGACTGGGAGATAAACAGCTTCTTACTTGCATCCGAAAATGAGAGAGAGCTTGCAACATAATAGAAAACCTTGTATAATTCATAATTGATATCCATCGATCATATCCTCAGTAGTATAGTATAGGATATATTATATACCTTTCACAAAGGAGAGAAAAGGAGATTATCATGAAAAAGGGAATTTTGAAAACCTTATGCGGATTGATGGCGGCACTCATGCTGCTTGTGTTCGCAGGAACACCCGTTATAACTCAGGCAGCAAAACTGCCATATTACATTAAAATCAATCGTCAGCAGAACTGTGTGACCGTATATGCACTTGATTCCAAAGGTAAATATACCAAACCGGTCAAAGCATTTGCCTGCTCTGTCGGTGTCAACAATGCCACCCCGACAGGAACATTTTCGATTCCGGCAAAATACCGCTGGCATACACTTATGGGCGGTGTGTACGGACAGTATTGCAGCCGTATTCACGGTGGTGTGCTGTTCCACTCTGTGTTTTACAGTTCACAGGATCCGAGCAGGCTGGCATACAATTCTTATAACCGTCTGGGACAGACGGCATCCCACGGATGTGTCCGTCTGAATGTGGAAGATGCCAAGTGGATCTATGACAACTGCCCGGTAGGAACCAAAGTAACCATCTATGACAGCAAAGATCCGGGACCATTGGGCAAGCCTACCCCGATCCGTATTGATGTAAACAGTCCGTACCGCGGATGGGATCCGACCGATCCGGATCCGAGAAATCCATGGCTGAAACTTCGCCCGACGATTAAGGGAATCAAGAATAAAACCATCGAGAGAACAAACAGCAAAGTAGATCTGAAAAAGGGTGTGAAAGCTACCGATTACAGAGGTAAGACACTTAAATTTACCGTTTCCGGAAAAGTCAATGCGGCAAAGACCGGAAAATATAAGATTACATACACCGCAAAAGATGCCAAAGGAAACAAGACCCAAAAGAGCATCATAATTACCGTAAAAGATACGAAAGCACCATCCATCAGCCTGAAGCGAAAGACACTGACCTACAATAAAGCCGTTTCCAAAGAAAAACTGGTTTCTGCAATTAAGGCAGATGTAGTGGCAAAGGATCTGGGCAAAAAACTTGCGTCAAAATATGTTTTCGTGGATGCCAGAGAAGCACATAAGGCAGTTACCGCTATGGAAAGAGGAACCTATGGAACTTATAGCGTGACCGTATATGTCAAAGATACGGCAGGAAATAAATCCAGAAAGCTGAAAGTAAAGATTAATTTTGTAAATCCAAACCCGGGTACCGATCAGCCGGATCAGCCGGAACCGGACACTCCGGGCGTTGTAACGGACAGTGCAATTACCGTACAGTAATTTCATAAGAACAGGTAATAGATATCGTAAGCGATATTAATTTTACTTAATTGTCAACCCATGATACAATAACATAAAGATCAATAGAATGCCCCCAAATGCAGGGGGCATTCCGTTTCGCAAAAGAAGGAGGTAAATCCAATGGGCAATGTACGTCGTGTGTACGTAGAAAAGAAACCGGATTTTGCCGTAAAGGCAAAAGAATTAAAACATGAGGTAAAGCATTATCTCGGAATCGCTGCAGATCAGGTGCGTGTTCTGATCCGTTATGATGTGGAAAATGTATCGGATGCCACTTACCAGAAGGCATTGCAGACGGTATTTTCCGAGCCACCAGTGGATGATATTTATGAGGAGAACTTTGACGCAGAAGGCGGAAACGTATTTTCCGTAGAATTCCTGCCGGGACAGTTCGACCAGAGAGCGGATTCCGCAGAGCAGTGCGTGAAGCTTTTAAATGAGGATGAGGAGCCGATCATCCGCAGCGCGACGACCTATGTGATCAAGGGTGACATCACAGAGGATGAGTTAGAGGCGATCAAAAAGTATTGTATCAATCCGGTAGATTCCCGTGAGACCGGTATGGACAAGCCGGATACCCTCGTACAGAATTTCGATGAGCCGGCAGACGTGGCAGTTTTCGACGGATTTATCGACATGGCAGAAGCACACTTAAAGGAACTGTACAGCTCTTTAAATCTTGCCATGACCTTTAAGGATTTCTTACATATCCAGAATTACTTCAAAAATACCGAGAAGCGGAATCCGTCCGTGACAGAGATCCGCGTGCTTGATACTTACTGGAGTGACCATTGCCGTCATACCACCTTCTCGACAGAACTGAAAAATGTGAAGTTTGATGAAGGATTTTACCAGGCACCAATCAAAAAGACTTACGAAGAATATCTGGATACCCACAAGAAACTGTATGCGGGACGCGATGACAAGTTTGTCTGCCTGATGGATCTGGCACTGCTTGCCATGAAACGTCTGAAAAAAGAAGGAAAACTTGCAGATCAGGAAGAATCTGACGAGATCAACGCATGTTCTATCGTCGTACCAGTAGAAGTCGATGGAAAGACCGAAGAATGGCTGGTAAACTTTAAGAATGAGACACACAATCATCCGACCGAGATTGAGCCGTTTGGTGGAGCTGCTACCTGTCTGGGTGGAGCCATCCGTGATCCGCTTTCCGGAAGAACTTATGTCTACCAAGCAATGCGTGTGACCGGAGCAGCAGATCCAACCGTATCCGTAAAAGATACGATTGAGGGTAAGCTGCCACAGAAGAAGATCGTGCGCGAGGCAGCCAGAGGTTACAGCTCTTATGGAAACCAGATCGGACTGGCAACCGGATATGTCAAAGAAGTTTACCATCCGGATTATGTAGCAAAACGTATGGAGATCGGTGCTGTCATGGGTGCCGCACCGAGACGTGCCGTGCAGAGACTGACCTCTGATCCGGGAGATAAGATTATCCTTCTGGGCGGACGTACCGGACGTGACGGTATCGGTGGAGCAACCGGATCTTCCAAGGCGCACAATACAGAGTCCACATCGGTATGCGGTGCCGAGGTACAGAAAGGTAATGCACCGACTGAGCGTAAACTGCAGCGCCTGTTCCGCAGAGAAGAAGTCAGCCATATTATCAAAAAATGTAACGATTTCGGTGCCGGCGGTGTATCGGTAGCCATCGGTGAGCTTGCAGACGGACTGCGCGTGAATCTGGATAAAGTACCGAAGAAATATGCCGGTCTGGATGGAACGGAGATTGCAATCTCCGAGTCTCAGGAGCGTATGGCAGTGGTTGTCGCTCCGCAGGATGTCGAGCAGTTCCTTGCTTATGCAAAAGAAGAAAACCTTGAAGCAACCGAGGTGGCAGTTGTTACCGAGGAGCCGAGACTGATCTTAGAGTGGAGAGGAAAAGACATTGTCAATATTTCCCGTGCATTCCTCGATACCAACGGTGCGCATCAGGAAGCAGATGTCGAAGTCGAGATGCCAAAAGAGGAAGACAACTTCTTTAAAAAGATCGAACTTCCGAAAGTTGCAGATGCATTACAGAAAAACGACAACAAATCAGCATGGCTTGCCATGCTTGCGGATCTTAATGTATGTTCTCAGAAGGGACTTGTCGAGATGTTTGACGGTTCTATCGGTGCGGGAAGTGTCTACATGCCATACGGCGGCCGCTATCAGCTGACCGAGACACAGAGCATGGTTGCCAAACTTCCGGTTCTGAAAGGAAAATGCGATACCGTAACCATGATGTCCTACGGATTTGATCCGTACTTATCCTCCTGGAGTCCATACCATGGATCGGTATATGCCGTACTGGAATCCCTTTCCCGTATCGTGACCGCCGGTGGTGACTACAAGAAAGTACGCTTCACCTTCCAGGAGTATTTCCGCAGAATGAGTGAAGATCCAAAGAGATGGAGTCAGCCGTTTGCAGCACTGCTCGGTGCATTTGATGCACAGATCGGTTTTGGCCTGCCGTCCATCGGTGGAAAAGATTCCATGTCCGGAACCTTTAACGATATTGACGTGCCTCCGACACTGGTTTCTTTCGCAGTCGATGTGGCAAGAGAAAAAGACGTGATCACACCGGAACTGAAAGAAGCAGGAGATAAGCTGGTACTCTTTACGATCGAAAAGAACGCGTATGATCTGCCGGTATATGAACAGGTGATGAAACTGTATGATAAGATTCATGAGCTGATCGGCAAGGGTGCAATCCGCAGTGCCTATGCACTGGACGGAAAAGGTCTGGCAGCAGCAGTCAGCAAGATGGCATTTGGTAACAAATTAGGTGTCACCATTGCAGAGGATGTCACAGCAGAAACATTATTTGCACCGGGATTTGGTAATATCGTTGCAGAAGTAAAAGAGGAGTTTCTTCCTATTATAAAAGAAGCATCCGGAGTTGTTGTCGGTGAAGTGAACGATGCACAGAAATTTGTATACAAAGAAATGTCACTTTCCATGGAGGAAGCAATTGCAGCCTGGACCGGAACACTCGAAAGAGTCTTCCCAACCCGCGCAACCGAGGGCAAGGAAAAAGTGCAGAGTGATGTATATGATACCAAGAATATCTATGTATGCAAGAACAAAGTCGCAAAGCCGACCGTATTCATTCCGGTATTCCCTGGAACAAACTGTGAGTACGACAGTGCGAAAGCGTTTGAGCGTGCAGGTGCCAATACAATTGTAAAAGTATTCAAGAATCTGAGTGCAGCAGACATCCGTGATTCTGTCGATGAATTTGTCAAGGCAATCGATCAGTCACAGATCATCATGTTCCCGGGCGGCTTTTCCGCAGGAGATGAACCGGAAGGATCTGCAAAGTTCTTTGCAACGGCATTCCGGAATGCAAAGATGACCGAGGCAGTAAGCAGACTGCTGTCAGAACGTGACGGACTGGCACTGGGTATCTGCAACGGATTCCAGGCACTGATCAAACTGGGACTTGTTCCTTACGGACAGATTCAGGCGCAGAGTGCAGATTCGCCGACACTGACCTACAACACCATCAACCGCCACATCAGCAAGATGGTATATACCAGGGTTGTGACAAACAAATCCCCATGGCTGCAGCAGGCAAAGCTTGGTGCAACATACTGCAACCCGGCATCCCATGGAGAGGGACGTTTCGTAGCTCCGAAGGAATGGCTGGACAAGCTTTTTGCAAACGGACAGGTTGCCACCCAGTATGTCAATGAAGCCGGCGAGCCAACCATGGATGAAGAGTGGAATGTCAATGGTTCGTACATGGCAATCGAGGGTATCACCAGTCCGGATGGACGTGTACTCGGAAAGATGGCACACAGCGAGCGCCGTGGTGAGGCCGTTGCCATGAACATCTACGGAGAGCAGGATATGAAGATCTTCGAATCCGGAGTTGCTTACTTTAAATAGAATTGTTTATCTTCACGCGTAGTTTCACTCGAACTACGCGTGAAATAGTTTTAATAATAGAAAAAAGTGAAAAAACTCTTAAATGCTTAAGAAAATATTAAAGAATTTTTTCAATAAAATGTAATTTTGGTGTTGCAAAGATACAATACTTGGTGTATGATTGTCACGTAGAGTAGTTAAAAGAGTACTATAAATAGTACGACAAGTGATGAACTACTATCGAGGCTATGGAAACTGGAACTTGTTCCAGACAGACCTTACAATTACAGATACATATTAGAAATATAAGTCATCGGAACCTCAGCTTGCTGATCTTGATGCTGGACAATCAACGTTGATATCACACTCTACGCCGACGTCTGATGTGCGAAAGTTTCTGGTCATTTATGATTTGTGTGTCTGTAGATGAAACTGACGATGGACTTAACAGTAAGACCGAGGAGGTCAGTGGAGGCAATTAGCGAGAACATTGGACTGGAAAAATCGTCCGCAGCGGTTTGGAAGAGAAGATGAAGGAACTTAAACGTGCAGGGTTAAACGGGTAGAAGAGATGGAAGTTAGTCAAAAAGAAAGAGAGGAAAAAACATGAAATCAAGCAAAAAAGTGTTAGCTTTTGCTCTCGCTGCAGCTATGGTTGTAACAGCAGTTCCTGCTACAAACGCACAGGCAGCTTCTACAGCAAAGCTTAGCGCAACAAAAGCCACAGTTTATTCTGAGGGCTACAAGACAGTTACAGTTAAAACTCCAAAGTCTTGGAAGTCTGTTAAAGTAACTGCAACAAGCAGCAAGAAGTCTGTTGCAACTGTTAAGAAGACAGCAGCAAAGAAGATTAAGGTTACAGGTGTTAAGCCAGGTACCGCTAAAGTTACGGTTAAGGTAACTTACAAGACTTCTACAAAGAAGAATGCTAAGGCAAAGACAAAGAAACTTACTTACACACTGAAAGTTGCTAAGGTAGGCGTTGCTTTATCTGGAGATTCAGTAGTAGCTATTGGAAGCACAACTAAGTTAACAAATACTAAGAAAAATTCTTCAAGAGCTAAGATTACTTACACATCAAGCGATGATTCTATTGCAACAGTAGCAGCTGACGGTACAGTAACTGGTGTTAAGGCTGGTAAGGCAACAATCACAGCTAAGATTACAGTTGGTAAGGATTCTGCCACAACTACTAAGGATGTAGAAGTTAAGAACTATGTTCTTTCTACAGTAGCACAGAACAAGTTAACAGAGCTTACAGCTACTGTTACTGGTAATACAAAGAACCTTAAGGCTACTGATTTCGTAATCAAGAGTGAAGCAACAAACGTTGTTTACCCAGTATCTAAGGTAACAGTTGATTCTAAGGACGCTTCTAAGGTTACATTAACTCTGTTCAGTGAGTTAAAGGATGCAGCTACATATGATGTGACTCTTGATGGAATCACAAAGACATTCGTAGCTTCTGACGGAAAGGTTGCTTCTATCGGTCTTGACAATGTGACAATTCCTGCAGCTACTGAGACGGAAGTTAAGTTAGTATCTAAAGACGCTAATGGTGTTATTGTTAAAGAAGTATCTTATCCTTCATCTGATGCTACTTATGACTTCACAATTGATACCAAGGGAAATGGTTATACAAGTGGATCTAAGCTTTATTTAAATAAAGTTGGTGATACTGCTGAAGCAACCATCACATACAAGACAGGTAAGTATGACCAGAATGGTAAGCCAGAAGGAAATATTGGACCAAACAAAGTTACAATTACCGCAGTTGATCAGGCTGTTGTAAATAGCTTTGATGCTAGAATTGATGATAATACTAAAGCATCATTTGATAAGGCTAAAGATACAAAGAAAATTGCAGTAAAAGATCCTAATAAGGCTGTATTCTTCAAAATTAAGGATGCAAACGGCAAAGAAATTTCTAGTTCTGAATATGCTAAGTATTCCGTAGAAACTTCTGATAAAACAGTTCTTATGTTAGCTACATCTTCTTTAGGCTCAAAGAAAGTAAATGTTACAGCATTAAAGAGTGGTACAGCTTATATCCTTATTAAAAAAGATGATAAGGTTGTTGGATCTGTTGCTATCGAAATTGGTGCTGAGAGAACCGTAGCAACTCTTGAGTTAGATAAGTACAGTGTAACTGTATCAAGAAGTCTTAGCGGTGATGCAAAGGCTGTAAAGGCAACTGTTAAGGATCAGTATGGAGATGATATTTCAGCAACTCTTAATGTAGAATGCTTATCTACAGATGTATCTGGAAAGGTTCCTGCTGATATTTCAGGACCTAATTATTATACATATGATAATGATAAGAAAGTTACATTTAAAAATTCTGCAGAAAAAGGAAATTATGTATACAAGATTTCTTACAAGAAAGATGGCAAGGAAGTTGTTGCAAAGACAGTTAGTGTTACAGTAAAAGAAGCAACAAACACTACAGCTACAGCTTGGAGATTAGATGTAGCTAATGACAATGCAGATATCGTTGTTGGAAAAGATGTAAAAGACCAGACAGTTACAGTTTCTATGATCGGAATGAATGACGGTACTGATGTTACAAGAGAAACTACTACCAAATATGTTGTAAAAGACAAAGATGGTAAAGTAGTTTATGACGATACTGCTGCAACTGTAGTATCTAAGGGTGCCTTTACTAAAAATGTTTCTGGTGTATTAACTTTTGATGCATTAACTACTTCAACTTCTTCAACTTCTGGTTCTGCAATTACTGCAACAAAGAATATTGCTGCTGGTAAGTATGATGTTACAGCTGTATATCAGAAGGACGCTAATACAAAGGTTACAATGACAACAAGCTTTACTATTAAGGATTCTCAGGCAGCTGCTGGTGTAGAGCAAAAAGCTGAAACTGTTGATGCAGCTTACAATACCGTATCTGCTGCCTTAGGTCAGGCACTTGTTATAACATATGGCGACAAAGTATACACTGATCGTAGTGATGTCGATAATAAGACTGATGGTTTAGCTGCTAATATTGTAGAATACAAAGTTAATGACAATGTTAGGGGAGAAGTTACCAGTGATTCCGTTAAAGTTAATGGAACATATTTTAATGTTTCTAAATTAACTCTTAAGATTGAAGTATCTCCTAATGTTTATACTAACATTGATATTGATGTAAATTTAATTAAATCAATTACAGTAAAATAATTTAGATTGAATTATTCATCTAAATAATAAAATCCCTCTGTGCATTGCACAGAGGGATTTTTAAAATACCGGCATTTACCCAAACAGTAACTTTTGTAACGGTAAATCCTTCACCGCTTGTAAGGAAACTCTCTGTCTGACCATTTGTAAACTTAACAGTATATCCGTTGTTCTTTACGACTTCGTAAGTTGCAACATCAAGACCTGTATGTGTATCTGTATAATCCTTTACATTTGTATAAGTATAATCACCATACTTAACAACTACAGAATCAGCTAAAACAGCACTTATAGCAGAACCAGAAGTAGTTCTTGCATCTACACTATTGTGTTTTGTATCTACAGTTGCTTTAGCCTGTGTGTCTTTAATAGTAAATGTTGTTGTAATTTTTGGAACAACATTACTATCTACATTATCTTTACCTTCTGCATATACAGTATATGTTCCAGCCTCAAGATTTTTAATAAGAAGTGGATCTCCATCTCCATTGGTAGTAGCTGTTACAGCTTCGATAGATAATGCACCATTTGAGTTTACAAATGCATTATTAGTCTTTGCTGCGACTCCGGCTACACCATCGCTATAGATAACAGTTCCATCAGCTTTCTTTACAACATAGCTTACATCTGTAAGAGGGGTATGGCTTGCTGTAGAGGTTCCGGATATTACTGGATACTTCTCAGTAAAATAATCCTTATTGATTATTTGAAAAGTTTATTTTAAAAAGGGGCTGTCGCACTAACCTAGTTAGTGCGATGCCCTTTTCTTTTGAAAAAATTTATAATCCAATTATAATTTTACTCGTTCACCAGAAATCTCAATATTCGTATTTCTTAAATCCGCCTTTCCACCAGAAATAGAATTTTTCTTAATGGTAATTGAATATTCTTTTACAGAGTGTTTTGGAACATTTACTTTAAAAGAATTATTGGAATAAGAAGCTATTCCTTTATTTTTTTGATTGATTACAGAAACATGAAATTTCGGAATAGCGGTGATTTTTTTATTCGTACCGTTGGCAATTCTAAATTTTATAACCATATTTCCATTTGCTTGATAAGCTGCATGATATGCACGAATTGTATATTCATTGATTCCGGAATCCTCTATGGTAATTTTCTTACCTGAATACTCATTTGCTTTGATTGTGACTTTACATTTTAAGGATTTTCCGTCACTTAAGTGTGCAGTAACCGTTGTTGTTCCAATTTTTTTACCAGTAATTTTTCCTTTCCTATTTACAGAAGCAACTGAAGAATTGCTTGAAGTCCAGGAGGTAGCAACTCCATTGTTTACTTTAAGTGTTTTAACAAATCCTTTAGTGATGGATAATTTATTGCTGCTTAAACTGACATTATTCGAAAGTTGTACAATTTTGGCATCAAATTTAGTTTCCTGATCAAATACATACTCAACAGAGTAACTTCCTTTTTTTAATTGATTAACGACGTACTTGTATGTATACCATCCACGTCCATCTAATATCCATGAGTCGTCATAATTTGTTAATACCATAGGGTTTCCAACTACTTTTCCGGAGTTGTTTTTTACAGTGAAGGTAACCCCAACCGGTGATGGAACATAAAGATTAATTTCAAGATCAGAAGTTGTATTAATTTTAAATTTATATTTATGTGCATCAAAAGCGTTTGCCGTGATGGATTGTTCATGAACCAGTGTTTTTGCAGATACATTAATTGGAAATATTATTGTAAAAATTAATATAACTCCAAGGACAAAAGCAAGGGCTATGCCTGCAGATTTTTCATAGTTTTTTTTACTCATAGTATTCTACTCCTTAAAAAACAGGACCGGAACATAAGTCCCGGTCCTGTGTGAAATTTACTTGTTAAGGACAAATAAATTATTTTGTAAATGCTGTGTTAATATCACAATCAACAGTAAGTAATGTGCCAGCATTATTAATCTTTACATTAACTTTTGCGGACTTGATATAAATAACATTACCATTTTCCTTGGAATCAACACTTACAATATCAAGATTCTGCTTAACACCCTCATAGCTGTATTCTAATACAGATGTAAGAATATCTTTAGCGGTGCTGCCAGACTGATTCTTCTTATCAATCTTGGCAATAGCTTTACTCTGAGTATTCTCAACAACAAATGTAGTACTGAAAGTTACATCCTTGCCGTTATTGTTGATGATAGTAGCCTCAACTTTATAAGTTCCTGTCTTGATATTATCTGCAAGTGTGATTGCACTGCCACTTGTTGCTGTATAGAAGTTAATCGCACCATTAGTACTTACGGTTGTACCGTCTGGATTCTTAATTGTAATCTCATCCTGAATATCAGCCTCAACCTTAGCACCCTTAATATACTTATCAACAGTAGCAGTTACCTGCTTACCAAGAATATCAGATTCAGATGTTCCGTATGCAACAGCAAGATCTGTCTTAGCAGTTGAAACATTAAGCTTGTATGAAGCAGCATCTTTAGCTGTGTCTACAGAAACAACTTTGATATTTACGATACGTGAAACTTTAACATTCTTATCGCAATTAGAATCTGTTGTGGAAGCTTCGATCTTAACAGAATATGTTCCTTCCACTAAGCCAGAAGCATCTACCTTATACTTATCAGTTCCATCAAGAGTTACAAATCCATTTGCTGACTTACCCTTTGTATTTGTTGTATCCTTGCTTGGAGCACTTACGATTGTTGTATCAATAGAAGAAATATCGGTTTTCTTTTCGTACTGATCATATGCTTCAAACTTTGCAGAATCTACATTATTAACGCCTCTTGTATTTGTTACAGTGATGTCATCACACTTAACAGTTGTAAGTTTTCTGATATCCTGAACAACAACTAGTAAAGATTTAATAACTTTTCCATCTGCATTTAATACATTGATGTAAGCGCTTCCTGCCTTCACGCCAGTAACTTCTACACCAGTAGATCCCTTGAAATCGCCAGATGACTGAAGATCCTGTTTTGCAAGAAGTAATACACTGTTATCGCTTGATTCAACCTTATACTGAGAAGTTACATCATCTCCATTAGAATTCTTGATGTAAATGAACGCGTATGCAGTATCACCATATGCAAGTTTATTGTTTGTCTTAACTTCATTGTTCCAGTTAACAAGTGTAGCTTTGTCGTTAATGGTATAATTGAAGTCAGATAATGTTGCATCGTCTTCAACTGCTGTAACTGTAATTTTCTTTGTGATCTTACCAGTTTCAGCACCTGTTGTCTGATCATACTTCAATGTGTGATATGTTACTTCCGCAGTAGCAGTATCGCCAGTATTTAATAACACAAGCTTATCACCGTCTGTATAACCTTTGTTTTCAGTAAAGCTGTAATCAACACTTCCCTCACTCTTAGCATCTGAAAGAGTAAATTCTTTAACAACAATATTGTTTTTGTCTAAGAACTGAGCCTTAACAACAGAACCAGCAGATCCCTTAACAATTGTTATTTTATCAAGGGCTACATCAGCAACAACGCCATCTGTAGCAGTAAATTTAACTTCTGTTCCGTCATACTTTACAGAATATTCCTTGGCATCATTCATTTCAGAGAAAGTGTCAATAGTTACAGTCTTCTTGTCAGCAGCAACGCTGATTGCCTTTACAGGATATACAACATTGTTAGCTGTATTTGTAATAGTGATATCCTTCTTATCAAGTTTAGAAGTATCACCAGCGAATGTTGCTACAATCTGTGAAGCCTTCTTCTGAGCAGCGGACTTTAAAATAACATTCTTTACTTCTACATCCTTAGTAGTTTCAGCTGAATCCTTACCAACGGTAATCTTAGCTGTGATTGTTGCCTTACCAGCCTTAACACCAGTTACTGTACCGT
>ERZ791864.1262-NODE-1262-length-18413-cov-3.002887_pt1 | contig 18413 bp, 14 predicted proteins | sample MGYA00510282_ERZ791864 | MGnify/ENA primary metagenome ERZ791864 (study PRJEB30046, sample SAMN00792087) | human gut metagenome | study: EMG produced TPA metagenomics assembly of the A metagenome-wide association study of gut microbiota in type 2... | reverse complement strand
ACGTTCAAAGTCTGTGTGGATCTTACCTGCTGCCTGCGGTGCCTTGGTTCCGATCTTGATGGTCCATGCTCTTGTCTCATCCTCTCCTGCTGTCAGGAAGCTCATAAGGCCAAGAAGGTGATAGCTTGCGCGCACCAGCTTCTCTAGGCCGGATTCTGTCAGTCCCAGATCCTCAAGGAACATCTTTCTCTCATCCTCATCCAGCTCGGAGATCTCCTCCTCGATCTGCGCACAGATCACAAATACCTCGCTGTTCTGTTTGGCAGCGTATTCACGTACTGCCTGTACATACTGATTGTTCGCCCCATCATCTGCGATATCATCCTCTGCAACGTTAGCCGCATAGATCACCGGTTTTGCAGTAAGAAGATTATAGGTTGCAAGCCATGCATCCTCATCTTCGTTCTCTGTTTCCAGAGTAATGGCAAGCTGTCCCTCTTCCAGATGCGCCTTTACTTTTTCAAGGAATGCAAGCTCTTTGGCAGCTTCCTTATCCATACGTGCAGTCTTGGTAACCTTGGCAATTCTTCTCTCGAGGATCTCAAGATCAGAGAAAACAAGCTCCAGATTAATAGTCTCGATATCGCGGAGCGGATCAATGCTTCCATCTACATGAACAACATTGGAATCCTCAAAGCAGCGTACCACGTGAACGATAGCATCTACCTCACGGATATTTGCAAGGAACTGGTTTCCAAGTCCCTCTCCCTTAGATGCGCCTTTTACAAGACCTGCAATATCGACGAATTCGATCACTGCCGGTGTTACTTTTTTTGATTTATAAAAATCTCCGAGAAGATTCAGTCTCTCATCCGGAACGGTTACAACACCCACATTGGGGTCGATAGTACAGAACGGATAGTTTGCGGATTCTGCTCCGGCTTTTGTCAGTGAATTGAATAATGTACTTTTTCCTACGTTAGGAAGACCTACGATTCCTAATTTCATCTCTCTATATACGTCCTTTCGATATATTTATTTACAGTATTTTTCAGATACTCTTTAAACAGGCCTTTCCGTTTTTCAGGCCATTCCTGTCCCATATTACCATACACAGCCTGAAATCGCAACTGTGAGGCATTTATTGTTACTGTCAGTCCCTGGACATGATCATCAGAAGCTGCCCGCTTTCATACAGGATCTCTGCGGTTTCTTCCGAAATCTCATTGCTGACGGTCAGGCCACTGTCTTCTACTGTCAGATGATATCCGTTCAGCGGATACTTAAATCCCCTCAGAGTGAGGCCTGTCACATCACCTCCCACAGTAAAGAATGAAACATATTTTCCAAACTGCTCCTCTCTGTGCAGTATGGTTCCGCTTTCTGCAAGTGTGATATAATTCCACTGATCTGCGATCGCAATACGAACGCCCTGTTCCTTACCCATGGAAAGCAGTCCCAGATTCGCCAGCACATGATCCAGCCTTGTGCCGGTAGCTCCCAGGATCAGGATATCCTTTGCACCCTTGCGGATCATCTGGTTTACCGCAGACTGTGTATCCGAATCATCCTTCTCTGGCTTCAGCCTGATGATCTCCGGTCCCTTCAGGCTTTCCATATATTTTTGGCCTTCTTCGGAAAGACTGTCAAAATCCCCAATTGCAAGATCCGGAATAAATTCCCGGTTTTTCATAAACCATTCCATCCCCTTATCTGCAGCAACAAGAGTGATTTTCTCTCCTCGGCTTTCTTCTATTCTTTTTTTTAAAAAATCGAGGGCAAAACCATTCTGGATATTGCCCCCGCTGATTATTATTGTATCGATCATTTTCAGTCCAGCTCTTTTTTGATATTGTGGATTTTTTCTGTAATGTGTCTTACATTGGCTGCCACATCGCCCTTAAATACCCAGGAACCTGCGACCATGAGGTTTGCACCGGCACGCATAACAGTCTCCAGTGTATCATCATTGATACCACCATCTACCTGGATATCAACATCCAGCTCTTCTTCATCAATAAGCTCACGAAGCTCCTGGATCTTCTCCGTGCATTCGTCCATGTATTTCTGTCCGCCAAATCCTGGCTGAACAGTCATTATCAGCACCATATCTACATCTTCAAGAAGATGGCTGATGTCATTTACCGGTGTGGATGGCTTGATCGAAACTGCCGCCTTTACCCCTGCTGCCCTGATCTGCTCCAGTGTACGCTCCAGATCCTCACATGCCTCCGCATGTACAGTAATGGAATCTGCTCCGCATTCTACAAAATCGCGGATATATCTTTCCGGTTCTGTTACCATCAAATGTACGTCGAAAAACATGTTGGATTCTTTCCGGATCGATTTGATCACCGGCATTCCAAAAGAAATGCTGGGAACAAAATCTCCATCCATAACATCAATATGCAGATATTCAACGCCTTCCTTTTCCAGAATTTTGATCTGTTCTCCCAGTCTGTTAAAATCTGCTGATAAGATCGACGGGCACAATCGGTATTCCATGACTCAGTATCTCCTTTTCTCTTTTAATTCCTGGTGCAGCTCCAGATAATCTTCATATCGGAGTCTGCTGATCTCATTGTTCTCAAGGGCTTCCTTAACAGCGCAGCCCGGTTCATGTATGTGACGGCACCCCTGAAAGCGGCACTGTCCTTCATATCTTCGGAACTCCGGAAAGTAATCCTTCAGTTCCTGCTCCTCCATATTTTCAATATATAAGGAGGAAAATCCCGGCGTATCCACAAGGAATGTATCCTGTGCCACCGGTATGATCTGTGCATGGCGCGTAGTATGTTTTCCCCGTTTCAGCTTACGGCTGATCTCACCGGTTTCCATCTCCACTTCTTCCTGAAGGGAATTCGTAAGAGAAGATTTTCCCACGCCGGATGGGCCGGCAACCACAGTTGTCCTGCCCTGAAGCACTTCTTCGATCTCGTCGAGTCCTTCTCCCTTCAGGGCACTTGACAGGATCACCTGATAGCCGCAGCTCTGGTATGTTTCATAGAGAAATTCCAGCTCTTCCGTTGTTGCCAGATCTTTTTTGTTAAAACAGATGACTGCCGGAACACCTTCCCTCTCCATCATAATGAGGAAACGATCCAGAAGCATGAAGTTCGGCTTCGGATTATCCATGGCAAAGATCACCAGTGCCTGATCTACATTGGCCACAGCCGGACGGATCAGAGAATTCTTCCGCTTGTGGATCTCCGTCACACTTCCCTCCAGTTCCTTTTCATCCAGAACTGTAATGTCCACATTGTCACCTACCAGAGGCTTGAATTTATCCTTACGGAAAATTCCCTTGGCTCTGCATTCATATGTATTACCGTCTTCTGCATATACGTAGTAGAATCCGGCAATACCTTTGATTATCTTTCCCTGCATGATCACTCAGCTTTCTTGAATGTAACCGTGTAGGTTCCAAGCTGCTGATAATCCCCGTCTACCTCTTCATAGAGATAGATGGTTCCTGAGGTAACGCCCTCAGCACCTGAGATATCAAGCTGATACGGGAAGCTGATATTCTGTCCGTCGATGATGGTGGATGCCTTAGGCTCACCGTTTACGTCCTGGATCAGTTCCAGACGGATCGCGCCTCCATTGTAACCGGACGGGGTATCCAGTGTCTGTGTACATTTCCAGCCTGTGTTTGCATTGACATCTGCTGTAGATGTAGTTGTGGATACTGTGCTGTCCGCAGATGCTGTGCTGTCTGTAGATGCTGTACTGTCTGTAGATGCTGTACTATCTGCAGATGCTGCGCTGTCTGTAGATGGAGCCTTGTCACCGGAGCTGATGGTAATGCTGATCGGCTGATCCGGGTCTGCTGCCGCATAGGCTTCCGGATCCTGTGCGATAACTGTACCTGCAGCTTCTGTACTCTGCTGTTCTGTTATCTGGATATCAATAAATTTCCCTAAAGTAGTAAGCGCATCATCCTTGGTCATTCCTACAACACTCGGAACCTCAGCATTATCGCCATAATCAACCCCTCGACTGACTGTCAGTGTTACAGAAGAGCTTGCCTGCACAGAAGTACCTGCTGCCGGTTCGACATTGTAAACATATCCCGGATCTACCAGTGCATATCCGTTGTCATCTGTGTCGCTGTATTCTTTCTGGACATTTACCTGAAGTCCAAGATCTTCCAGAGTCTGCTGTGCATCGATTCCTGTACGTCCATCCAGATCTGGGATCGTAACCTGTGCTGTTCCGGTGCTTACCCAGTATTTCACAGTTGTATTGGCTTCAACCTGTGTTCCCGCAGCTGTCTCCTGACGGGAGATCCTGCCTTTTTCCTGATCGGATGCCTCCTCACCGGCCATCTGGACACCCAGATGTGCATCGTTTGCAAGTGTTTTAGCCTCTTCCTCTGTCTTGCCTACAAGATCAGGAACAGTTGCCAGACCGTCAGCTGCTGATTCCTGCTTCGCTTCTGCCTTGCTGCTGTCTGCAGCTCCGCTGCTGCCGGTTCCAAACAGTCCTGCGGCACGTCCAAGCACTACCACAAGAACGATCAGAAGGACTGCACCTCCGATCAGTGCCGCAATCGTCAGGCCTCTTCCGGAACCATGATACTTCTTTTTCTTTCCGGATCTATGCTCGGATCTCGGTCTGTATTCTTCCTCTGCATCATCGTAATCGTTATCGTCGTATTTTTCTTCCTCAAGTGCGGTGATCTCCGGTTTTGTGATCTGCTTCGGTGTATGTTTGATCTCACCAAGCTCTTCTTCTGAGATCACAACCGTCTTGGCATCGTTGTCAACTGTAGTAAGCCTTACAAAATCACCCTGGGGATCGATCAGAGAATGCTTCAGATCTGCGATCACATCCTCCATACGGCTGTAACGACGATCTACACTTTTCTGTGTACATTTCAGAATGATCTGCTCCAGACTGTACGGAAGGTCCGGTGTATAAACACTTGGCGGAACCATCTCTTCCTGCAGATGCTTGATAGCGATCGCCACAGTGGTATCTCCGTCAAAAGGAACTCTTCCTGTGACCATCTCATACAGTGTGATTCCAAGAGAATAGATATCGCTCTTCTCATCGCTGTATCCGCCTCTCACCTGCTCAGGTGAGCTGTAATGTACAGATCCCATTACATTGGAGCTGATCGTATTGGAAGATGCAGCTCTGGCAATTCCAAAGTCTGTCACCTTTACTTTACCATCTGTGGAAATAATAATATTCTGAGGTTTCACATCTCTGTGAACGATACCATGGCTGTGTGCCGCCTCCAGACCCATAGAAACCTGGATTGCGATACTTGTAGCCTCTTTAATGGAAAGCTTTCCCTTCTTGAAGATGTATTCCTTCAGAGTGATACCCTCGATCAGTTCCATAACAATGTAATAAACACCGCCGTCATCTCCTACGTCAAATACATTGACGATATTCGGATGTGTAAGACCAGCTGCCGCCTGGGCCTCACTTCTGAATTTCTTTATAAACGTGGTGTCTTCCCGAAACTCCGGTTTCAGGACCTTCACTGCAACAAAACGGTTCAGCTTATGGTCCATAGCCTTATAGACATCTGCCATTCCGCCAGTTCCGATTTTTCCTACGATCTCATAGCGCTCGGCTATGATCATTCCCGTCTTCAACATGCTTCCACCTCATTCGTGAATGGCTCTACCAGTACGACTGCAATATTATCCTTACCACCATTCTGATTTGCTTCCCGAAGGAGCGCACTGCCCTTCTGATCAATATCTGCTTCCGGATCGGATATGATCTCCTGGATCTTCTCATCTTCAACCATATTGCTGAGACCGTCTGAACACATCAGGATCGTACATCCTTTTTCAAGTTTCAGATCAAAGAAATCCACATCCACCGTTTTCTCTGCGCCAAGTGCCCTTGTAATGATGTTCTTATCCGGATGATTCCGTGCTTCCGCTTCGCTGATCTCGCCCATTCTCACCATTTCCTGTACCAGGGAATGATCTCTGGTGACCTGGCGGATCCCGTCCTGGATCACATATAAACGGCTGTCACCCACATTGGCTACATAGGCATACTGATCTACAATAGTCGCCACCACCATAGTGGTTCCCATGCCCCGGAGGTTTTCGTCTTCCTGCGCACGGTTTCTGATCTCCGTGTTCGCAGCTTCGATCGCATGACGAATAACCTTCACAGGATTGTAATCCGCATCTTCACGGATTTCATCCACAAGGATCCGTACTGCATGTGAGGATGCATAGTCACCGGCGTTATGTCCGCCCATTCCGTCCGCGACTGTGAAAAGATTAGGCAGATTTCCAACCGGACCTTCAGATGCAAACACGTAATCCTGATTCATCTTCCGCTTCTGCCCTACATCAGTAGCTGAGTATATCCTCATGTCACTTCTCGCTTTCTGTTTTTTCCATGTAACTTTTTCTTAGCTGTCCACAGGCACCGTCTATGTCACTGCCCATTTCCCTTCTAATAGTAACATTAATTCCGTATTTTTCAAGTTTTATTTTGAAATTCTCCACAGCCTGTCGAGTAGACCTCACATAGGAGCGTTCCTTGATGGGATTGACCGGAATCAGATTTACATGGCAATTGATGCCTTTTATACGACCTGCCAGCTGTCTCGCATCTTCTTCACTGTCGTTGACGCCGGCTACAAGACTGTACTCAAAGGTGATCCTTCGGCCTGTTTTGTCAAAATAATTTCTGCAGGCATCCAGAACCTCATCCATGGAATACTTATTCGCGATCGGCATCAGTTCCTGTCGTTTTTCATCATTTGGAGCATGAAGGGAAAGTGCCAGAGTGATCTGAAGCTTTTCTTCAGCCAGATCATACATCTTCGGCACGATCCCACAGGTAGAAACCGTCACATTTCTCTGACTGATCCCAAGACCGTTTTCGTCGGTAAGGATCCGGACAAAACGGACAAGATTGTCATAATTATCCATCGGCTCACCGGTTCCCATCACAACTACATTGGCCACACGTTCGCCGGTATCTGCCTGGATACGGTAAATCTGATCCAGCATCTCGGACGGTTTCAGGCATCTGGTCAGTCCTCCGATGGTAGATGCACAGAATCTGCATCCCATACGGCAGCCCACCTGAGAAGAAATGCACACAGAATTTCCGTGGTGATACCGCATGAGAACACTCTCGATCACATTTCCATCTTCCAGCTGGAACAGATATTTTCTGGTTCCGTCAATTTTTGAGATCCTTACATCTGCCTGGGTCAGTGCTGTGATCGGATAAGCCGAAAGCTTTTCCCTGAGGCTTTTGGAAAGATTTGTCATTTCATCCCAGGAGGTAACCAGCTGCTGGTGAAGCCATGCATAGATCTGTTTCGCCCGGAAAGGCTTTTCACCGATCTTTGTCATGAATTCCTTCAATTCCTCCATGGTCATGGATTTTACATCTGTCATTTTCTGCTATTTCCTTCTGAATCTGGCAATAAAGAATCCATCTGTCTTATGTATTCCCGGCAGAAGCTGCAGATAGCCAAGCTTCGTGGATTTACAGTGCAGTTCCTCCGGAATATACGGATCCAGGCTTTCCAGCCGGTACGGATAATTCTTTAAAAACCATAATACATTTTCTTCGTTTTCTTCCCGGGCAATGGTACATGTGCTGAAGATCAGCGTTCCATCCGGTTTCACATACTTTGCAGCCTTATCCAGGATCATTCTCTGGAGCATTACGATCTCTTCCTGTTTCTGCGGAGTTGCCCGGTATTTGATTTCCGGTTTCTTGCCGATAACTCCATAACCGGAGCACGGTACATCCGCGATCACAATATCCGCAGCCTGTTCGGAATCCGGATCATATACCGTTGCATCCTGAACTCTGGCTTCCACATTGATCACTCCGGTCCTGTGGATGTTTTCTTTGATAAGATCTGCCTTATACTGACTTACATCTCTGGCATCCACATTTCCGTAATCCCCCATTTTGTCTGCCGCATGGATGCTTTTTCCACCTGGTGCAGCGCACATGTCGATGATATGGTCACCTTTTTTCGGACTTGCAGCTTCCGCTACAAGCATAGAGCTTACATCCTGCACCAGGATCTTTCCCTGAAGGAAGGTCTCAAGTGTCAAAATATGATTGTAATCGGAAATCTTCAGTGCATAGGGAAGATAAGGAGCCTGTTCTACTGTCACTCCCTGAGACTTCAAACTGGTGACGATTTCTCTCAGAGACGCCTTATGAGTACGGCACCGTACTGTGATCGGTCTTTCTGTCAGAAAATCCTCCAGGATCTTCTCCGTAGTCTTCACTCCGTAGGCTGCTTTCCATTTTTCTACCAGATATTCCGGCATGGAATATTTCACAGAAAGATAACGGACTTCGTTTTCTTCCCTGGAAGGAAGCTCCAGATCACCGATCTCTCTTGCGATCGTACGGAGCACCCCGTTGACAAAGGGCTTTAGATTATAAAAGCCTTTTCGCTGTGCCAGCTTTACCGCTTCATTGCATACTGCACTGTCCGGAACACTGTCCATAAATTTCAGCTGATATACCGCACTTCTCAGGATCTCACGGATCTGCGGTTTCATCTTGTTTACAGAAACCTTGGAAAAAGAATCGATGACATAATCAATATAGATCCTGTATTCCAGGGTTCCCTCACATACTCTTGTAATAAAGCTACGTTCCTGTTTCGGAAGAAACTGATATTTGGAAAGCGCATTCCGGATCGCAATATGGCTGTGCTCACCCTCCTCCTCGATCTGTAACAGGATCTCAAGGATCAGTTCTCTGGTATTTACTCCGCTGCTAATCACGATCTCTACCTCCTGCAAGGATAATCAGTCTCAGAAGCTGCAGAATAGATGCCGCCAGAGCTGCTACATAGGTAAGCGCTGCCGCTGTAAGTACTTTTCTTGCACCCTTTTTTTCATCTGCACCTAAGATACCTGTACTTTCCAGCATTTTAAGCGCTCTGGAAGACGCATTGATCTCAACCGGAAGTGTCACCAGCTGAAACAGTACTGCCAGTGAAAACAAAACAATTCCCAGAGTTACCAGCGGATCAATGGAAAAGATCAGTCCTGCGATAAACAACGGCCACGAAAGCTGGGAACCAATATTTGCGGCAGGTACAATGGCTGAACGGATATTCAGTGGTGCATAATTGATCGCATCCTGGATCGCATGGCCACATTCATGTGCTGCCACCCCCACAGCCGCCAGAGAATTTCTTCCATAAATATCTTCTGAAAGGGAAACCGTTTTCGTTCTCGGATCATAGTGATCCGTAAGACTTCCGCGGATCGGAACCACCTGTACGTCTGTGATCCCAGCCGCTCTCAGGATCCTCTGTGCAGCTTCCGCACCGGTGATACCTGAATGACTCCGGACCTTTTTATAGACTGCAAAGGTACTGCGCAGCTTCGCGGATGCCGCAAGAGAAAGAAGCATTCCGATCACGAGCAAAAGAATCGTGGGGTCCATTCCCCATCCGTAATAACCATATCCGTACATAACTCATCACTCCCTGGAATCTCTGAACATGTCTCCTGGTTTCAACTGATATCCCCGAAGGAACGCATCCGCTTCCATGCGTTTTTTGCCTTCCAGCTGCACTTCATGGAGCACGAGTACCTTCTGGCCGCATGCTACCTGGATTCCTCCTTTGTCAGCGGCTATCACAGTTCCCGGTGCTTCCTGTGCCTGTTTTTCCAGAACAGAGCTCTTCCAGACCTTCAATGTTTTTCCATTGATAAAGGTAAAAGCGCTTGGCCATGGATCAAGGCCTCTTACCAGACGCTCCAGTTCTTCCGCATTTTTGCTGAAATCCAGAAGCCCCATTTTTTTGGAGATCATGGCAGCATATGGTGTTGGACTCTCCTCCGGCTGTTTCTCGCGGGTTGCAGTTCCGTCAAAAATGGACGGTAAAGTCTGTACCAGAAGCTCTGCACCTGCCTGTGCGAGCTTATCAAACAAGCTTCCACCTGTCTCATCTTTGGCAAGCGGAACCACGATCCTGGAAATCATATCACCGGTATCCAGACCGGTTCCCATCTGCATAATAGTAACGCCGGATTCTTTTTCACCGTCGATCACCGCCTGCTGGATCGGTGCAGCTCCACGATATTTAGGAAGCAGAGACGCATGGATATTGATACATCCGAATCTCGGCATATCCAGGATGCTCTTTGGAATGATCTGCCCGAATGCCGCAACAATGATGATGTCCGGTGCAAGATTTTTCAGTTCTTCCACAAATTCAGGATCTCTTACCTTCACCGGCTGCAGTACCGGGATCCCGTGTTTCAGTGCTTCTTCTTTTACAGGAGTAGGCATCATAGTTTTACCTCTGCCCTTCGGTTTGTCCGGCTGTGTGATCACAGCCTCCACTTCATATCCGTTCTCTACCAGTGCTGCAAGAGGCGCCACCGCAAAGTCCGGAGTTCCCATATAAATAATCTTCATAGTATCCCGCCTTTAGTCTTCTTCATCATAAGTTACCTTGTGAAGTTCTCCCTCCACAAGTTCTGTATACATTTTTCCATCCAGATGGTCAATCTCATGACAGAACGCTCTTGCCAGAAGGCCCTCTCCCTCGTAGATCTGTTCGTCCATATTTACATCAAGTGCTTTTACCTTCACATAGTTCGGACGTGTTACCTGTCCTGCCATTCCCGGAACGCTCAGACATCCCTCGTCACCGGTCTGCTCGCCGCTTGTCTCAAGGATCTCCGGATTGATCAGCACGATCGGGCCCTCACCTACGTCGATGACAACGATACGTTTCAGGATTCCTACCTGTGGTGCAGCGAGGCCAACACCCATTGCATCATACATGGTATCCAGCATATCTGTGATCAGTTCCCCGATCCTCGGTGTCATTTTGTCTACTGTCCGGGATTTTTTTGTCAGTACAGAATCCCCCTGTACACGGATTGTTCTAAGTGCCATTTTTCTTCTCCTTTAATTCATATCAAATTGAATGTATATTTTCCGGAATCCGGAATTTATCTCTATATATTTCTCCAGCTTCTCTCTGACTGCTGTGAGAAAGCAGATATCCCTGTGCTTCAGATGGATCACCTGACGATAAACATCCTTTACCTTACCTACCGATGCAGCTGCAGGTCCGATCATGTGAAGCTCTTCCTTCGGACTTACCCTGCGGATAAAAACTTCTATATAATACATGGCATTTTTCAGAAGTTCTTCATCCTGGCAGGCGCCAAAAACAGTCATCATATGGGCTGCCGGCGGATAGTCCAGAAGCATCCGATACCCCATTTCTTCTTTATAAAATTTCTTATAATCCTGAATAGCCGCAGCCTGGATACTGTAATGCTCCGGCTGATATGTCTGGATTACCGCCTGCCCCGGCCGATTCCCTCTGCCGGAACGTCCAACTGCCTGAGTCAGAAGCTGGAATGTACGCTCCCCGCAGTGATAGTCATCCATATTCAGCGAAAGATCTGCTGCAATCACTCCTACCAGAGTCACATTCGGAAAATCATGTCCCTTGACGATCATCTGGGTCCCCACCAGAATATCTGCCTCATGCTTTGCAAAAGAAGCCAGGATCTTCTCATAGCTGTCCTTGGTCCTTGTGGTATCAAAATCCATTCGAAGTACCCTGGCTTTCGGGAATTCTTTTTCAATGACCTTCTCGATCTGCTGGGTTCCTGCCTTAAATCCACCAATGTGCAGTGAACCACAGGACGGACAGATTTCCGGTTTCACAGTCTCATAGCCGCAATAATGACAGATCAGACGATTGCCATTGTGTTCACTTAGAGATACATCACAGTGGGGACATTTCATAACGTGACCGCAGGCTCTGCAGGAAACAAAGCCCGCATATCCTCTCCGGTTCAGAAACAGCATGGCCTGTTCTCTTCTTTCAAGGACCTGCTCCAGATCCCTCTTCAGCTCCAGACTCAGTACCGAGCGGTTTCCTTTCTTTAATTCTTCCCGAAGATCCACGATTGATACCTGTGGAAGAGGCCTTTCCTCATAACGTGCGTTTAACTTTACCAGAAGATATTCTCCGTCACAGGCATGACTGTAGGCTTCCAATGACGGAGTGGCTGATCCCATGACCACACGGGCATGTTCCATTCGTGCCCTCTCAATGGCAGTCTCACGTGCATGGTACCTTGGCGTATTCTCACTTTTGTAGGTGGGTTCATGCTCTTCGTCGATAACGATCAGTCCCAGATCTGAAAACGGTGTGAACAGTGCGGATCTGGGTCCTACCATCACCTGGATCTCACCACGTTTTGCTCTTTTGAACTGATCATAACGTTCTCCCTGGGAAAGTCTGGAGTTCAGAACCGAAACCTTATCTCCGAACATGGCATAAAAGCGCCTGACTGTCTGATAAGTAAGCGCGATCTCAGGGATCAGCACGATCGCCTGTTTTCCCTCCTCCAGTACCTTCTGGATTAGGCGCATATAAACCTGGGTCTTTCCACTTCCGGTCACTCCGAAAAGAAGTGCAGGCCTTGGGTCCGGCTCCTGCCATTCCCGAAAGATCTGCTCTGCCGCCAAAAGCTGTTCCTGGTTCAGACTCAGTTCCATGTTCTCCTTCACCAGGCCGAGCCCCTCGGGAATGCGATACATTTCCTGACTTTCAATAGTTATCAGACCTTTTTTCTCAAAAAAATCAAGAACGGAAATGCCGGCTCCAAGCTCTTTGGAGGCATAGGTATAATCTAGGCTCCCGGCCTCCAGGATTGCCCGAAGGAACCGCTCACGTGCTTTAAAGCGGCTGCCTTCCAGCTTGCCAAGAAGTGCCTGCCCCTCTTCCTTTTTCCCTGTAAAAAGGATCAGTCTTTTCTCTTTTGCACGGACCTTGTCTTTTACAGGCAGAACTGTTTTCAGTGCCTGGATCATGGTGGAGCCATAGGTCTCCTTCATCCAGGCCGCAAGTGCGATCAGCCGGGATTCTGTTGTCTCACTGTCTGTGGACACTCCCCGAATCTCCTTGAGCTTTGACGCATCATATTTTGCCGTTCCGGAGATCCCGGTCACATAGCCTTTCCGAAGGGTATTTCCCTTTCCGAAGGGCACTGTGACCACAACTCCAGGTTTTATTGCCTGCACTAGTTCCTCAGGTACACGATACTGAAAATCCCGGTCCAGCTTTTCATGGGAAATATCAATGATCACATCTGCATAGATCATCCATTTACGCTTTCTGATCTTCTTCCAGGATCTCCCGGATCAGTACACGCTCATCCATGGGATATTTCTTACCCTTGATCTCCTGATAATCCTCATGGCCCTTTCCGGCAAGGACGATGATATCTCCCGGCTCACCGTGATGGATCGCGTAGGCGATCGCCTCTTTACGATCCGGGATTTCTACATATTTTCCATCTGTTTTTGCCATTCCGATCTTAATATCATCGATGATGGCCTGTGGATCCTCATCTCGCGGATGATCTGAAGTAATGATGGTCAGATCTGCCATCTTTCCTGAAACCTCACCCATCTCATAACGGCGCAGCTTGGAACGGTTTCCGCCACAGCCAAACAGGCATACCAGTCTGTGCGGATCATATTCCTTCAGTGTTCCGAGAAGGCTCTCCAGCGCCATGGCATTATGTGCGTAATCAATCATCAGTGTGAATTCGTCAGATACCTTGATCATCTCAATACGGCCTTTGACCCTGGCCACCTTCAGAGCTTTGATGATATTCTCCTCGGATACCTTAAAATGGCGGCAGATGGCAATGGCAGTCAGAGAATTGTAAATGCTGAACTTACCTGGAATATCGATCTCCACAGGAAAATCCATAAGTCCCTTAACATGATAGGAAATTCCCAGATAGCCCTTTCTTCCAACGAGTCTGGCGTCCTCTGCACGGAGATCTGCTTTTTCGGAAAATCCATAGGTTTCAAGTTTACAGGTGTGGCCTTCGATAATGCGGTCAAAGTGTTCATCGTCACGATTTACGATACCAACCTTACACTGTCTGAGAAGCATGGATTTGCAGTGCAGATAATCATCAAAGTCCTTGTGCTCATTCGGTCCGATATGATCTGGTTCAATATTTGTGAAAATTCCAAAATCAAACACAAATCCCTGTGTGCGGTGGAGCATCAGTCCCTGTGAGGAAACCTCCATAACGACCGCATCGCAGCCTGCTTCTACCATATCATGAAAATATTTCTGTACCATATAGGATTCCGGTGTCGTGTTGGCTGCCGGGATATGCTTCTCCCCGATAACAGCCTCGATGGTTCCGATCAGACCAACCTTATATCCGGCATTCTCAAGGATCGATTTCACCATATAGGTTGTAGTTGTTTTTCCTTTAGTTCCGGTGATACCGATGGTTTTGAGCTTTTCTGCCGGATGTCCGAACCATGCTGCTGAAATAAAGGCCATGGCGTAACGGGTATCCTCTACCTGGATCACTGTCACATCCTCCGGTGCCTCCACCGCTTCTTCCACGATGAGTGTCTTCGCACCCTTTGCCACAACATCAGGTATAAATTTATGTCCATCCACGACCGCACCTCTGATGCAGATAAAAAGGCTCCCTTCTTCTACTTTACGGGAATCATATACAACAGAAGAAACCTCCTGCTCTGTACTTCCCTGAAGGCATTTGTATTCAAGATGTTCCAATAAGGATAAAAGATTCATTTTTCTCCTCCATCTTCCCTTTTTCCGGTCTGACGGGCAGCACACCGGAGGCGGGAAATATACTGTTCTTATTTTCTGTACATACCATATAGAATAGCACACCTCCCCCCTGTTTTCAACGTTTCTTTGAGGTACGGTCGCCTTGTAAAATATCAGCTTGTTACTGTTCACTCCGTTCTCAGTAACATCAGCTTTTTCCATAAATATCCGCATATTTTTTCCGGAGCCAGATGCTGCCCAGCACAGTCACCAAAGCTGTCACTGCCAGAAGCGTCCACAAATCCCTCCTGGTATCATCTCCGGTCTTCGGATGTGTGGACGCAGTTCTTGCCATCTGTATCTGACCGGAAGCCGGACCCTGGTCATCCCCCTGCAAAGGCAGCCCTTCTTCCGGCGTAATAGCCACCTCTCCTTTTACCATGACAGAAGCGGAGGCCTCCATCAATCGCTCTCCGGTTTCCTGGCTTGTAACCGTCACCTGGTTAAAAAGCTTCTGATCCGCTGTTTTTCCCGGGATCTTCACCACAGCCTGAAGAGAAACTGCCTCTCCCGGCGGGATCTGTTGGATCATTGCCTTTGTACGGCTGCTGTTGAGCGTTACACCTTCCTGCTCCAGAAACTGTGCATGGATCCCTGCTGCCTGAAAGCGCTCCGTTCCCACAACCGAATGAAGCGTTTTTTCACCGGTATTCACGATACAGATCTGATAGGTCACAGTCTCACCCGGTGCAGCGGTTTCTTTGTCTGCAGTTTTCTTTACAGAAAGATCCGCCTTCAGTGCCTCCAGACCATTTATAGTGGAGGCGTTCTTCCGGATCACTTCATCCACTCTGTCCTTCACCCTGGCCTCTGCTTCCACCTGGTGCTCCAGATCTTTTTCCTGTTCATCCAGAAGCGGCGCCTGTACATAAAAGCTCCTGCTCTCTCCGGCTTTTAATTCTGCAAATTCCGCCACAGCCCCTTCTGTTAGAAGGCCTTCTGCATCTTCCCACAGCTGCCGGATCTTAGGGCATGAAAGGCTGCTGATCAGACGGATATCTGCAAGATCCAGCTTTCCGGTATTGGCTATCTCTACCTGATAACGGATGGTCTGCCCTGCTTTCATTTTTTTATTCTGTGCAATTACCGACAATTCCATATCAGCCTCAGCAGCCTCCACGTCCAGCATAGGCGAGATTCCCTCTGCGATCACCAGCTCTTCCCCGTTTTCTTCTGTCATGAGAAAGGTTCCCGCACCGGTACAGTCCTTCTGAAGCGGTTCCTCCTGAGTCACAGGATAACTGCTTTTCTCTGCCGGAAAACGGTATTCCTGCCGCAGGATCAGCGGGATACGGAAAAAAATCTCATCCTGCCCGTTCTGCTCCACGTTCAGCACGCTTTCCAGCTTTGTGATCTCTGTAGCTTCACCGCTCTGACTCCTTACAGAAATCTGCTGTGCAGCCATATTTTTCGGGACAGAATCCGTTTCCGGAACAAAATACTCCGAAATATACGTGACCAGCGTCAGCTTTTGCGTCTCCTCAGACTCACCTTCCTCTTCATTCCCTACATTTTCCCCTCCGGTCGACGTTCCTTCCGGTGTGAGCGGACCCGTTTTCTCCTGCTCTTCATCCTCCGGCTGTACTGTTTCCCCGGATGCCAGCTGCTCCACGTGCTCATATCCTTCCTCCATTTCTATTCCGATTCCTTCCACAACCTTATCCACCGGCAATTCCTGTTCTGCCTTCTCTTCCTGCTGCAAGTCATCCTCATCCTTTGGAAGTTCCTGTTCTGGCTCTTCTTCCTGCTGCAAGTCATCCTCCGGCAGCTCCTGCTCTGGCTCCTTTTCCTGCTGCCAATCATCCTCTGGCAGCTCCTGCTCTATCTCTTCTTCCTGCTCCACCGATGGATCTTCAATCTTCTGAAGTTCATCGTCCCATTTCTCATTTTTCTCCTTATCCTCCGAAAACCTTCTCCCGGACAGCCATTCATTCAGGCCGCGAATCCGGATCCCAAGCTCCGCCTGTCCGGATTCTATGTCTTTCCAGAACACACTCTGATCGATAAACGGTGCCTGTCCCGGCAAAAAATCTGCTCCCAAAGTCAGCTCCGGTTCTATTGTTCCTCCCAGCATGGCTCCTGCCAGCACTGTCACAATTCCGACTTTCTTCATCTGTTTCCATATTCTGTTTTTCATGGCTCTTCCTCATTTCTGCCTGATCTGGCATTTCTTATACACATGTTTTTTTTACAGAAACTTACTTTTCCACAGACAAAGGCATCCCTCCCCGGCAAATGGTGCATGATCAATATTTTTTTCGATAAAATAAAATGGATTTCTGCATCGAAACGATGCGTGAACAGATCCCGCAGAATGCAGGATCAAGACTTTTTCAATGTATCACATTTTCAGACCATGCGCAACCGGATATAAAAATTATAAAGTTTGTTTAAACTTTCTTTATAAATTTTCCATTTCTTTTAGATTAACGACATATTTTAAACATATTTTCTCTATATAATAGGTGTTGGATAGATGAAAAACCACTCTCTATCTCCCCCCTCAAAAAATAGTAGGAATCAAACCGTCTGACTGGATCAGGCGGTTTTTCCTGTCTCGGAAAACACTCGATTTTCTATTGCATTTCCCACATAGGTCTTTTATAATAAAATATAATACTCGTGCATCGTTTTCGATGTACTCGTTACTGAATACAGTAACTGATTTCATTCCAATTTTTAAGAGAAACGAGGTATTTCCTATGAGCGAAAAAACCGTAGTAGTTGCATTAGGCCACCGGGCACTTGGCACCACACTTCCAGAGCAAAAAACAGCTACAAAACTCGCAGCGAAGGTAATCGCAGATCTGGTAGAGGAGGGAACCCGCGTAGTGATCTCCCACAGCAACGGTCCGCAGGTAGGGATGATCCACACCGCAATGAATGAATTCGGTAAGGCACATCCTGATTATACATTTGCACCAATGTCCGTATGTTCCGCCATGAGCCAGGGTTATATCGGCTATGACCTTCAGAACGCCATCCGTGCTGAGCTTATCTCCAGAGGGATCTACAAACCGGTCAGCACAGTTCTGACACAGGTTGTCATCGATCCATACGATGAAGCATTTGCAGAGCCGGAGAAGATCATTGGACGTGTTCTTAACGCAGAAGAGGCCGAGGCTGAAGAAGAAAAAGGAAACTTTGTCACAAAGGTGGGCGAGGGCCAGTACAGACGTATCCTTGCAGCACCGAAGCCACAGAAGATCGTAGAGATTGAAACCGTAAAGGTCCTCTCTGCAGCAGAGCAGATCGTCATTGCTGCAGGTGGCGGCGGAATCCCGGTTCTTGAGCAGGGAACTCAGCTGAATGGTGCCAGCGCCATCATCGAGAAAGACCTGGCAGCAGGACTTCTTGCAGAAGAACTGAACGCTGACACTCTGATGATCCTTACAAGCGTCGAGAAAGTAAGCCTTGACCATAATACGGATCACGAATCTTATCTGGATACTATTTCCACAGAAGATGCCAAGAAATATATTGCCGGCAAACAGTTTGCGGCAGGCTCCATGCTTCCTAAGATCGAAGCAGGTGTTTCCTTCGTGGAGAAGGGAACCGGACGCCGTACCATCATCACAGACATGGCCCATGCAAAAGACGGCTACCGTGAGAAGACCGGAACTATCATTAAATGATCATTTTACGGACTCAGAATACAAAGTGAACTATAAAACTTCACTTTACATAAAAATATCCCGCAGACGGCTGCTGGTCTTACCGGCAGCTCTGCGGGATATTTTTATACTGTCTGGCTCCACATCCGATCACTGTTCCACAGTTGATCGGACAGCCAGAATTTACATAGATTTTCGCTCAGCGATCTCAGCCATCTTCG
>ERZ791864.1255-NODE-1255-length-18492-cov-30.682107_pt1 | contig 18492 bp, 16 predicted proteins | sample MGYA00510282_ERZ791864 | MGnify/ENA primary metagenome ERZ791864 (study PRJEB30046, sample SAMN00792087) | human gut metagenome | study: EMG produced TPA metagenomics assembly of the A metagenome-wide association study of gut microbiota in type 2... | reverse complement strand
CCCAAAAGCAGGAAATCTCGGCTCTTTGAGCGCTGTTTTTTTACAACGCCTTTTATTTTGCATTTATGTTGATATATTCGGGCTTTGTCTTTGAGTACATTATTTTCTGGCTGGAATAAAGTCCGTAATAGCCCGAAAGCATATAGCTTACTCCGCAGGCAACCGCAAAAAGCACAAGCCCACTTCCACCGAAAAGCTCATAGCTGAGAAGTATGGAAGCCACAGGGCAGTTCACAACGCCGCAGAAAAGTGCCACAAGACCTATAGCCGCACCGAATGATGGGTCAAGCCCCAAAAAGCCTGCGGCTGTACAGCCGAAAGTTGCTCCGATAAAGAAGGTCGGGACTATCTCACCGCCCTTGAAGCCTGTATTTATAGTTATGGCGGTGAAAAGCATTTTCAGGGCAAAGGCTTCCGGGTGCGCCTTACCTTTCTCTAAAGCCGCCACGATAACGTCTACGCCTGCTCCGTTGTAATCCCTTGTACCTACAAGCAAAGTCAATACAATTACCGCAACGCCACCGACAGCTATCCTGAGATAGGTGTTAGGCAGATACATCTGAAATCTTGAATGTGAAAACTCCATTACCATGCAAAGGAGTATGGATATCACCGCACAAAGAGCCGCAAGCGCCGCTATCTGGGTCACAGACACAAGGGAAAGCCTTGGTATGCCTGTTATGTTGAACTTTGTTGGCGCAAGCCCTGCCAACAGCGATATTTTATATGCGATAAGAGAGGAAGCTATGCAAGGCACAAGACCCACATAGTATATAACGCCCACGCTTATTACTTCCATAGCGAAAAAAGTCGCAGTCAAAGGCGTGCCGAAAAGTGCTGCAAACACTGCGCTCATTCCGCACATTATCACAAGGCTGGAGTCTTTTTCGTCAAGCTTTAAAAACTCGCCTACCTTTGCTCCAATGCTCCCGCCAAGCTGCAAAGCCGCACCCTCACGTCCTGCCGAACCGCCCGTAAGGTGGGTGAGTACGGTGCCCAGAAAGATAAGAGGCGCCATAAGCAGCGGCACTTTGATGTTTCCACGAACAGAGCTTATGATAAGATTTGTACCCGTCTCCTCGTCCACCTTGCAGACACGATAGCTGAAAATGATAAACAGACCTGCCAACGGCATAAGATACAATGTCCAGCTATGACCCTCACGGAAGCCTGTGGCAAAGTTTACCGCCATATGGAACAGCGAGCCGATTATTCCACCTATTACGCCCACTGCGCAGGCGATAAAGACCCACTTTGCAAAGGCTATGGAGAATTTTTTCACTGTCCGCATTTTGCTTTTTATAAACTCACTGCTTATTTTCCTCACCCCTTTTTACAGAAAAACAACGGGCGACATATGCCGCCCGAAATACTTGAAATACAGCTCCACAATAATGGGACGTCGCATTTCTGTGAAACAGAAATTCAGCCGTTCCACTACAAGATGATATGCTTAATTATACCTCAGCGATTACCTCTACCTCAACGAGAACGTCCTTTGGAAGCTCTTTTGCGGCAACGCATGAACGTGCAGGCTTTGATGTGAAATACTCGCCGTAAACTCCGTTGAAAGCTGCAAAATCAGACATATTCTTCAAAAAGCATACTGTCTTTACAGCCTTGCCGATAGATGTTCCTGCGGCTTCAAGAACGTTTGTGAGGTTCTTGCAAACCTGATGTGTCTGCTCCTCGATAGTTGTTGCCTCAACGTTGCCTGTTGCAGGATTAATCGCTATCTGACCTGATGTGAAAACAAGGTTTCCTACCTTCATTGCCTGTGAATATGGACCAATTGCGTCCGGTGCGTTCTTTGTGTAAACAACTTCTGCCATTTTTATCTGCTCCTGTCTTAAAATTACTTATTGACTATCTTAAAGCCTGCGGCTGTAAGAGCCTGTCTTATCTCTCTGATATGATCAAAGTTTCTTGTTTCAAGAACAAGTCTGAGCAGGCAATCTGTGATATCGCTGTCCTCGCTTGCTCTCTCGTGGTGAACAGAAACAACGTTTCCGCCAAGCTTTGAAATTATCTCTGAAACATCTCTAAGCTGACCAGGTCTGTCCTCAAGCTGGATAGTAAGAGTATCAGATCTGCCAGACTTAAGCAGACCTCTCTTGATAACTCTTGAAAGGATAGTTACGTCTATATTTCCGCCTGAAACAAGACATACAACCTTTTTGCCCTTGATGTCAGGTATCTTATTAAACATTACTGCGGCAACAGGTGTTGCGCCTGCGCCCTCTGAAACGAGCTTTTGCTTCTCGATAAGGTGGAGGATAGCTGATGATATCTCGTCGTCTGAAACTGTAACAACACCGTCAACATACTTGCTGCAATACTCGAAGGTATGCTCGCCAGGCTCTTTTACCTTGATTCCGTCTGCGATAGTGTGAACGCTTTCAAGGCACTCTATCTTGCCGTCTTTAAGTGAATTTACCATTGAAGGTGCGCCTTCAGCCTGAACGCCGTATACTCTAACGCTTGGCTTGAGCTGTTTTACAGTGAATGCAACACCTGAGATAAGTCCGCCGCCGCCAACCGGAACAACGATAACGTCTGCATCAGCCACCTGACTTAGTATCTCCAGACCGATAGTTCCCTGACCTGCGATAACATTTTCGTCGTCGAACGGGTGAATAAATGTATAGCCGTTAGCGTCACGAAGCTCGATAGCCTTTGCATAAGCGTCATCATAAACGCCAGGCACAAGACATACCTCAGCGCCATAGCCCTTGGTTGCCTCTACCTTTGAGATAGGTGCGCCGTCAGGAAGACAGATGATAGACTTTATACCGTTCTTTGTTGCGGCGAGAGCAACGCCCTGTGCGTGGTTTCCTGCTGAGCAGGCGATAACGCCGTGCGACTTTTCCTCGTCTGAAAGCTGTGATATCTTATAATAAGCTCCTCTTACCTTGAAAGAACCTGTTACCTGAAGATTTTCTGTTTTCAGATAAACGTCACAATCAGGGTTTACCTTTGGCGCATGGATACACGCTGTTGGTCTGATGACCTCTTTAAGCACGTTTGAAGCGTCAAAAACCTTATCCAATGTAAGCATAAAAAACAACCTCTTTTTTCTATGTAATAAAAAAAGCCCTCGCCTGACTAGAGGCGAAGACATAATATCTCCGTGTTACCACTCTGATTGCAGACCATAAGCCTGCCACTCATATCTCTTTCTAACGGTGAGAGACCGTATCCGCTTAACACATCTGCTTAGGCGGATCAGCTCAGAGATGATCCTGACGGCGTTATCCCTGCGGACTTTCACCAAACGTCCGCTCTCTGCGAAGTATTCGCACCGTCACCTTTCTCGTCACAGCCTTTTTGATATTCAATACAATCATTATATCACCATAAATATGAATTGTCAACAGCAATAAAATGAATTTTTCTCTAAGACATTATACAAGAATAAAAACCCACACCAAGGTGCGGGCTTTTATCAATTAAGGAAGTATAGAAAAAATATATGAAGAAAACAATCATGAAGTCTTTTTAACTGTCGGTCTTTCCTTTCCGACTGTAATAATATTACCACTGCAATGTGATAGAATTATGTGCAAAGAGAGTGCATTTGCAAAAATATCACCTTTTGTTTGCGTAATGCACAACGATATGACGAAGCTTCCCTGTGGTCATATCCCTGCCCTTTATATCCGCTCCGTTGTGGCTCATAAGCTCAGCGCAGACTGTGCCGTCGGTACTGCACCTGAAAACCTCGTGTCCGTCACACACCACCACAAGCTTTTCACTATCAACAGATATTCCGCCTGTTCTTCCGATAACATTTTCCTCTGCGCCCTCACGCTCCACCACATAGGAAACTCGTTTCCCATGATAGCGTTCAAGCTCTTTCAAGGGCGTACCCTTATTTCTCTTAAAAAATCCCATTTTACGCTCCTATATCATTGTATCTGACGTTTCTCTGTCAAAGGAAGAATAATCTGCCACCATATGCAGATACTAATGGCATGAATCAAAAGGGGGTCACGCCTATGAACATCGCTCACACTATTCTTGCCACTGTGGGTTCTATAATAGTTATGTTCGCCATATCAAAGCTTCTTGGCAACAAGCAGATATCACAGCTCACGCTTTTTGACTACATCAACGGCATCACCATAGGCTCTATCGCCTCTGAAATGGCTGTTTCGCAGGAAATGGACGAGCTTATCGTGCCTGTTATCGCAATGGTGCTTTACGGACTGACAGGCTTTCTGTTGTCTGTGCTTACGATGAAGTCTATCCACTGCCGACATTTTCTTTCGGGCAAGCCTATCCTGCTTATTGAAAAAGGCAAAATATATCCCGAAAACCTTAAGACCGCCAAGCTTGATGTGAACGATCTGCTTTCAAGGGCAAGAACATCAGGTTATTTCGACATCTCAAAGATTTACTACGCTATTCTGGAAACCAACGGCACTATCTCTTTCATGGAACGTGCCGCAGAAGCACCTCTCACTCCAAAAGACTTAGGATATGAGAAGCAGGACGAAAAGCTTTGCACCGACCTTATCCTTGACGGCGTTATTATGGAGGACAACCTGAAATACGCAGGCAAGGAGATAAAATGGCTCACCAACGAAATAAGAAAGCAAGGCTGTTCATCACCTGACAAGGTCTTTCTCTGCATAGTTGACGGAAACGACAAGGTGACAGTGTTCCCGAAAACTCAGGAGAGCAACAAGAAGATCTACTTTGACTGAACCTTCTTCAAAAACTCGTGCAGCTCCTCTGCAAGCCTGCTCACGGGCAGACCAACAACGTTATAAAAGTCCCCGTCTATCTTTTCCACAAGAAGTGCCCCAAGCCCCTGTATGCCGTAAGCCCCCGCCTTATCCATAGGCTCGCCGCTTTTCACATAGGCTTTTATCTCCTGGTCGGAAAGCTCTCTGAAAGTCACTGCGGTATCAACGGAAAAGCTACTGTAACGACAGCCTCTGCCAAGGGTAACGCCTGTTACAACATGATGAGTCTTGCCTGACAGCATTTTTAACATTCTTATGGCATCAGCTTCGTCCACAGGCTTACCGAGAACTTCCCCATCGCATATTACAACAGTGTCACAGCCGATAACAACGCTCAGGTCATAGACCGAAGCGATACATCTGCATTTTATCCCTGAAAGATACTCAGGGGCAAGCTCCGGTGTAACGTCCTCTGGTATTTTTTCGTCACAATCAGAGGGGATAACCCTGAAATTCTCACACATCAATGACAGCAGTTCTTTTCTTCTTGGCGACGCTGAAGCAAGTATAACATCATAATCCATAAGCTCGCTTGAAATATTCACTGACATAAAGATCTTCCTTTACTTCTTTTACTTCTTACTCAAAAAGGCAACGCACTTATTATCCTGCGCTGCCTTAGTTTTTTATTACAACTTCATTCCGCACTCTGAGCAGAACTTAACGCCTGCCGGCTCTTTGTGGCCGCACTGAGAACAGAATACAAAACTGCTGTTTGCAGGCTCTTGCACCGGAGCTTCTGCTATCACCGGAGCAGGCTGTGGCATTGGTGCAGGCTGAGGTGCTGTTTCAGGCTGTGGCGTCGGCACTGCGGTCTGTGGGATAACAGGCTCAGGCATTGGGGCTGCTGTCTGAACAGGCTGTGCAGGCTGAGCATTTGTAGGATTCACAGGATTAGCCTGTGGCTGAGCATAAGCAGGTGAAACAGGGTGATTATGATAGCCCTGACTGTTTTGTATAACAGGCTGTGCGCCCATTGGAACTGCACCGCCCTGAGCAGGCTGCTGATAAACAGGCTGAGCCATTTCAGGCTGTTTTGTTCCGCAGTTAGGGCAGAACGCCATATTCACTGGTATCTCGTGGCCACAGCCGGAACAAAGTTTCATTCCTCTGATGGTAAGAAGCTGTTCATTAAGATTTTTCAGTTCTTCAAGAGTTGCGTCTATCTGAGCAATAAGGTTTTTCACCTCCGGCTCTTCTATCTTGTCAGCCATTCTGAGCTTGACAAATCTGCCTATCTCGGTATACTTATCGTTTATAAAGGCAAGCTTTGCGTCTATTTGTGCCTTTACTGCATTTTCAGGTGTATTCTTAGGTGAAAAAAATCCCATTTTTATTCTCCCTTTCGGTTATAAAATTTCTTCTGTATTTTGCTCTATGGTGATATTATCCTCAGGCTGAACGTCGAACGAAGTTGTTGTAGTATCAGGTGCTTCTGTAGCAGGAGCGGTGGTAACAGTGCCGTTCTCGGTCGGCTGAGTCTGTGCTGGCTCACTGTCCTCTTTGCTGTCGCCTGAAGCGTTTCCGCCCTCGTCAACTATCTCTGAATCCTTTATCTCCTTATCTATCTCGTCCTGCGACATCTGACCTCTCTTTACAGCTTTGTCATTTACAGCCGACAGACCAAGATAGCAATTCACATAATAGTGAGTAAGTATCTGATCATATGTATAGCCAGCCTCGGCATAATAGCAAGCGCCCCACTGCGACATTCCAACGCCGTGACCCCAGCCATAGGACTTGAAAGTGAACACACCGTCCTTATAGCTTATCTCCATGGCGTTCGATTTCACATCAAAGAGGTTGCAGAGCGTGATACCTGTTATCCTGGCTTCACTGCCATCATAGGTACAGCTCGTATGACCGTCGATAGTCACTCCGCTTATATACTTTCCGCTGAAAGCAGAGTCTATTTTAAACCAGTTCTTCACGTCGTCGGAGAGCTTTATATCAGTTTGGCTCTCGATACGCTCCTTGACCTCGTCTTTTGTATATGTAGTTTCAATGCCCCAGTTAGGATCCTTATCGTCAAACTCGCTCTTTACACGCTTGAGATACGGGTAAGAAACGCCCCATATATCCTCGCTGGTTGTAGAATAACCTGCTGTTGAAGCAGAATAAACTGCATTTATGATATTGCCGTTATACATAACGGTCTGACCCTCAACGGCATTTACACATCTTTCTATCTTTGAAGAATATCCGCTTTTAAGCCCCACCGTAGGTATAGCACCGATAGAATCGTTAAATCTGACCCATGTATAAGCCGCCACGGCCTGCGCCTTTATGGCTTCCTCGCCCCACTCACCGCCTATCTCGCTGTTGACTATCTGACAGAGCAGTTCATGACCATTAAGAGTGACGATATTTCCTGAGATTATATCGTTGACAGTATAATACTCATCAGCGACGCTTCTTGTATCTGTAAAGTTAGCAGGGTCGTTCTTTATATCGTAATACTCGCCCTTATCCTCAGGCATTTCCACAGTAAACTCACTGGCTGAAGCCTTTTTCTTTGTGGTCTTTGCCTGCTTTTTCTGCTGAACATAAGACATATCATACTTATCCACAGAGGACTTTTTGAACTTCACAAAGTCATAGACCTCAGTAGCGGCAGTGGTCTTAACGCTTTGAGCTTCAACGTTTTTGACCTGCACCGCAGAGGCTTTTTCTGCGCCCACGCTTTTATTATCCAACAGCAGCTCACCGCATATACCAACGGCAGTTATGCTCATTACTGCTGCACAGACATTTGCAAATATCTTTTTTGTCATCAAATTCATCGTCAAGACACTGTCCTTACCTTCAAGCGGTCACACCGCAAAACATTCCCAATGGCAGCAAAATACTCACTGCATACCTAAATAATAGTTTATCAAATACTGAAAAAAAGTCAAGACAAAGCTAAGTTTCGTCCTGACTTTTCAGCATAATATACAATTTTATGTCTGCAATATCGGCATTTTAGCCAAAAACTTCAAATATTACTTGAAGTATCTCTGACCGTCAAGCTCCATGCAGAATGTGAGTGATTCAAACCAAGACGCTGTGCTTCCGCCGCAATACTGTGGAGCGTAGTAATAAACTGCACCGTTTGAATTATCTTCGCCGTTCAGCGCTCTCTTTGCACAATCAATAGTGTTCTGAGTTGGCTTGTTTCTGCCGCTGTAATAGCCGTTTATTGCAGTGAACTGATTTGGCGCTGTAAGAACGTCGCTTATAGAGCTTCCAAATCTGCCTGTTTTCACTCTGTTGATAATAACATTTGCAACAGCGATCTTGCTCTGCTCTGAGCAGTTTCCTACCTCGCCCTGAAGAACGTAGCAAAGCATATCAAACTCTTCATCTGTATAGCTTATAACAGAACTGTTGGAGCTTGCTGTTGTTGCTTTCTTTGTTTCTGTCTTTTTTGTTTCAGACTTTGTTGTCTTAGCCTTTGTTGTCGTAGTCTTTTTTGTTTCAGACTTCTTAGCTGCTGTTGTAGTTTCGTACTTCGCAGCGGAAGTTGTTGTTACTTCTGCCTTTTTAAGATAGTCCTTCATTACATATCCGCTGTAGTCGCCGTATGTAACCTTATACCAACCGTCGCTTGTTTCAGCCGTAACGATAACTTCCTCGTCTGTTGCAACGATAGCTTCTATCTCTGAGTTCTTGTCAGCCTTTTCTCTGACGTTCACGATCTCAGTTGCGACCATTGTTACGTTATTGACCTTTGTTTCTTTTGCTGCATTTTTAGTAGTTTCTGTCTTTTTTGTTGTAGTGGCTTTGGCGGAAGTTGTTGTCTCAGACTCTGCCTGTGCCATTTTATACTCGCTGATACCCGCTTTTCTCCATGTAACGGTGTTCATTGAAGTATAGGTCTCATCTCTCTCAGTTTCTGCTTCTGTCACAGAAGTGGTCTTAGTGTTGGTTATTGCAGCTTTTGTGTCCTTCTGAGCCTCGTTGTTACCGCTTGTAAGTGCAAAGATACTTACTGTACCTATCATCAGCACTGCCAGCGCACCGCTGCCCAGCATTGTTCCTACTTTCCTGACCGACGGCTTAGCTGTTCGCTTTATGCTGTCTTCAGTTTTTTTCTGCTTCATTTTAATCACATTACCCTTTCCGACCGTCTGCACGCAAACCGTCTTCACTGCCGTCCGTGAGCTTGCCGTCAGCTAAAATTTATTTTACACCGATTTGGTGTAATAAGCATCAATAATCCCAGCCAAAATATTTCTTATTGTTTCCGTATACGTTTCTCCAGCATTTAGGAAAATAAATATCCTTATTTGCCTTGTCCTTATAGGAATCTATTATAAGATCCAGGTTATCGTCAGCCGTCATTTTCTTTGCCACGATCACCCACCTGAGATTTGAAGTTTCGTTTGTACAAGTTGAGAGCGATATATACTTATCGTCTGCTGTACACTCGATATCATTTGAATACCACGAACGCTTTCTCACTTCTGAGATCCAATCGTCGAACTTATAGTCGGCGTCGTCAAAATATCTGGTAGTCCAGTATTTAAAAAGCTTGCCGTCGTCCTGACTTTCACGTATTCCCGTTACAAAAGCACCCACGATAACATACTTGCAGTTGTTGTCATAGATAGTATTGAACTCGATAACAGGATATTTCTTAAGAAAATCCACTCCCTTTTTATACTCAGTAAGGTGAGTAAAAGAAGTTCCCACATATCTCATGTTATGACCATATATCGTGATATTGTCAGACTGCCCGTCCTTATTTATGGTAGACCAAGCGTCTGCATAAATGCTTCCCGATTCGTAATACTGCTTGTCTATATTCTTGTAAAGATAATATTCATTATCCTTGCCTTTAAGAACAGGGAAGTTTATATATTCATCACCTGCGGAATTTTTAAAGCCGGGGATCTTTATCCAGCCTACGACGTCCTTGTTCCTTTTCAGAAGCTTCTTAGCCCAACCCTGAACTTCTCTGTCCTTCGTTGAAGCCTCAGGGTCAGAAACGTCAATATCGTCTGAGCCGTTATTCTTGCTCAGGTCAACGTCATCGCTAAAGTCAGGCTCGTAATTTACGATCTCCTGAATATAGCTCTGATCCTGCTCATCGGCTTTCAGAAAATCAGAAAGCTCATTAAGAGAAACACAGAAAAGCACGATAGAGAACATGAACACTATCTTTCTGAACACTTCTCCTACTCCGTCGCCCTTCCACGGGATAAAATATCTTACTACTCTTACAAAAAAGTTTGTATCGTCCTTTTCGGACAGATTCATTGTTTCATTAGCCATTGACATTTATTTCAAGCCTCCGCCTTTTGTTCATACAGCTCAAGCACCATTCTCAGTGCTGTTTCTGTTGTAAGCATACGGATCTTTCTTCTGTCCAAATTCTCATATTCTTTATAAAGCTCCAGCCGTCTGACTATTTCTTTCTGACGACTTCTCACTGAAACATACACAGTTCCCACAGGCTTTTCCTGAGAGCCGCCGCCTGGTCCTGCTATACCGGTAACAGCCACTGCACAATCTGCACCGAAAAGCTTCAGCGCACCCTTGCTCATCTCACTGGCTGTCTGCTCAGAATAAACAGTATACTGCTCCAGCGTTTCCTTTTTCACGTTCAGAAGCTTCATCTTTATTTCCTCCGTATAGGTGCAAGCACCGCCGAGGAACATTTCCGACGCTCCCGAAACGGAAGTGATCGTCTGGCTTATCATTCCGCCTGTACAGCTTTCCGCAGTACACAGCTTCCGACCGCTCTTTATCATATATTTTACTACACTTTTTGTAACTATGTCAATACTATCTGTAACCACTTTGTCACCTTCAGCAAATTTCATAGTAATAATCACCCCTTTTAGTTATATATTGCACATAAAAAAACGGCTCTTTTTGTCCATTTTGTTAATTCGACGATTTTCAAAAACCAATGTAAATAGCAAATTCTGCAAGCAAATGTTACACTTTTGTTACCAAATTACTGATTTTTCATTATTAGCAAGCCCGTTCAACACCCTTTTGGACGCAAAGAAAAGCCCTGAAAATTCGGGGCTTTTCGGCATTTTTCACCATGGAAAGGCACAATATTCGGGTACAAAAAAGCGTACAATTAAGCTACAAGCTGTTACAGTTTTAACCCGTTTGTAACCTTTTCGCAGACACCATGCAACGGGTGTACGCCATGAAAATACGCTATGCGTTTCTGATAAGATAAGGCTTTGTTCCCTCGATAGCTTTCTGGATATAAGGCTCCCAATCGAAAGCGTTCTGAGCGGCTTCAACGTCTGCAAGATTTGGTCTTGTCTTAGGGTGCTTTGGCGTGAAAACTGTACAGCAATCCTCATAAGGGAGGATAGAGGTATCAAAAGTATCTATCTTTCTTGCTATCTCCACTATCTCAGATTTGTCCATACCAACGCATGGTCTGAATACAGGCATACGGCAAGCGGCGTCTGTGCAGACCATTGCATACATAGTCTGGCTCGCTACCTGACCAAGGCTCTCGCCTGTTACAAGTGCCTGAATGTCCTCCTTTTCGCATATCCTCTGTGCTATCTCCATCATAAGTCTTCTCATAAGGATAGTGAAAAGCTCCTCAGGGCAGTTATCTCTCAGAAGCTCCTGGATCTCCGTAAAAGGCACGCAGAAGAAGTTGATATCACCGCAGTAAGCAGTGATTATCTTGGCAAGCTTTTCAACTTTCATCTTCGCTCTGTCTGAAGTATACGGTGGAGCTTCAAAGTGGATAGCGGATATTATCGCACCACGCTTTGCCATCATATAGCCTGCAACAGGCGAATCTATACCGCCTGAGAGAAGAAGCATTGCCTTTCCGCTTGAGCCGACAGGTATTCCGCCTGCACCCTCGATAGAGCCTGCGTGAACATAAGCGTTGGTTTCTCTTATCTCCACTGTTACTACAACGTCAGGATCGTGAACGTCAACTTTTAGGTGTGGAAATCTTTCAAGTATCTTTCCACCCATTTCTATACATATCTCAGGGGACTTGAAGGGGAACTTCTTATCTGAACGCTTTGCGTCCACCTTGAAAGTTCTCGCAGTTTCCATTTCGTCCTCGATATAGTCAAGTGACTTTGTGAGTATCTCGTCCATATCCTTTTCCAAAACGCAGCAGCGACAGAGCTTAACGATACCGAAAATTTTCGACAGCTTTTCCACCGCCATGTCAACATCACTGTCATCATTGAGTGGCTCAACATACAATGTGGACTGCGCCTTTGATACGCTGAACTGTCCGCAGCTTTTAAGTCTTCTTTTTACGCTCTTTGTCATCATGCTCTCGAAGCTTGATTTGTTAAGACCTTTCAGAGCTATCTCGCCATATTTGCAGAGAATGATTTCTTTCATAAATTTTATCCTTTCTTTACGAAAACTGCACAAAAAAGTCCTCGTCAAAAACCTGTCAAAAGCGACCTTTTTCGCCGTTCCCCTTTATAAATAGTACAAAACGTTTGTTTGCGTGTTTTACCTTACCTTGCACAGGTCATTCTGCGCAGATTTTATGCCCTCCATAAGAGCATCGATATCGGCCTTTGTGGTGTCGATACTAAAGCTTATCCTGATAGTGGAGTCAAGGCTCTGCTCGGGATATCTGAACTCTTTTAGCACAGAGCTTTTCTTGCCCTTTGAGCAGGCTGAGCCGCTTGAAACATATATCTCACGCTTTTCAAGATAGTGGAGAAGCACTTCGGACTTTAACCCATTGACGGCAATGCTTGTGACATAAGGTGAGCCGCCTTTTCGTGAATTTACGAAAACATCGCCGTTTTCGTTACACTTTTCTATGAGATATGACTGCACCTGTGCGGCTTTTTCAAAGTTTTCCGAAACGTTTGGAGCAAGCTTTTTCACCGCCGCACCGAAACCGCATATGAGCGGCACTGACTCAGTACCCGAACGAAAGCCTTTTTCCTGTCCTCCCCCAAGCATAAAAGGCGGTATATGAACGCCCTTTTTCACATACAGCGCACCGATGCCCTTTGGAGCATATATTTTATGACCGCTGAGAGATATCATATCGGCATTCAGCTTTTTTGCCTTTACCGGTATCTTCATAAAGCCCTGAACGCAGTCGCAATGAGTAATCACCTGGGGATACTTTTTCTTTATCATAGAAAAAGCCTTTTCCACAGGGAGTATGTAGCCGTTTTCGTTGTTCACAAGCATACAGCTAACAAGGAAAGTGTCCTCGTTCACAGCGGCAAAAATATCACGGGCGTTTATCTCGCCGTTCTCGTCAGGTGATATCCTTATGACCTCACAGCCCATATCTTCAAGCTCTTGGGCAGGATTTTTCACAGCAGGGTGTTCAACAGAAGATATGACAACACGCTTTTTACGTTTTCCGTGAGCCTTGTAAGCCCCGAAAATAGCGGTATTGTTGCTTTCAGTAGCGCCTGAAGTGAAATAGACCTCATCGGGGGTAACACCGAGAGCGTCGGCAATGATCTCACGAGCGTCAGAAACAAGAAGCTCAGCGTCAAGACCTGCTCTGTGCAGAGAAGAGGGGTTTCCGAAGACCTCCAAGCCTTTCATTACAGCCGCTTTAGCTTCATCACAAGGTTTTGTGGTGGCGGCATTATCAAGATATATCAATTATCACAAGTCCTTTCATGTTTTATCGCAATTATTTTTATTATAACATATAATTGTGAATAATGCAAACAAATTGAGAAAGTGAGGAATGAGGAATGAGGAGTGAGGAATTATGGTATCGCCTGCGGCGATGTATTTTTATAAAGCACAATGCGGCACGGCATTTTCAGCCGCACCGCACCAAAGATCAATTACCGCAATTGCAATTGCTTCCCCATGAAGCCATTGAAAGCCTGATATAATATCCCTGCGCTTCTCCGCAAACAGGACACCTCTCAGGGGCTTGCGTGCCCTCCACGATATAACCGCAGTTCAAGCATACCCACGTTTCAGACTGGGAGGAAGAGAACAGCTTTCCCTCTTTCATAAGCTTGCCAAATGCCGCAAATCGCTTGCCGTGAACATTCTCTATCTTGGCGATATTCGTAAAGTCCTGCGCTATCCTTCCATAGCCCTCCTGCCTTGCGACCTCAGCAAACGCAGGGTAAACATCATCTGACTCCTGACGCTCGTTGTGGTCTGCCATACCAAGCAAGGTACACATATCCTCCGAAATATCCACAGGATAACCGCCGTCAACAAACACGCTCTCTCCTGACAGCTCTTTGAGATGCTCGTAGAATATCTTTGCGTGAACTTTCTCCTGATCGGCTGTGAATTTGAACAGGTCGGCAAGCACATAAAGCTTCTGCTGTCTTGCCTTTTCCTCCGCCATTGTGTAGCGGTTTCTTGCCTGACTTTCCCCTGCAAAGGCTCTCATAAGGTTATCCTTTGTCTTTGAATTTCTGAAATCTGACATTTTTTTATCCTCCTACTTTATACAGTCAGTGTTCCTGACTTGCTTTCCACAAGAATGAGTATCTGCTCCTCCTCAGCGGTCTGTGCGTTTATATATACAAGCACGTTCCTGCCGTTTTCTGCCCTGCACCTGAACTCATAACACAGCTTCTCCTCCAAACCGTCGGTAGGGATAAGTGCAAGCCTGCCGGATACTATTTCAAGGCGTGGTGAAACGCTCTCTTTCGCTCGGCTTTGTGATATTTCCGCTTCGGGAATATCTCTGTCATAGTGGTTCACCAAAAAGCCCTTTGCGTCAAAGCCTAATATCTCACCGTCGTCCATTGCTACTGATACCTTTATAAGGTCGGTGTAACAGCACACGTCAAGGTCGTTGTAGGCGAAATTCACTGTGAGAACGTTGTCTATATTCTCATAGTAGGTGGTTTTCATGGACAGTATGCCGAGGTCATCGAGAAAATCCTCCGCTGCCTTTACGCCCTGCTCGTTTGTAAGCTCTGTGCTTTCGCTGATACGGCTTTTGAGAAAATATGAGATATATCCACCCTGCTTTGTCACCTCGCAAGCCACCGTCTTATCCTCGTTTGAAAATCTCCAGCATGGCATTTTGCCCTCTACCTCTGAGACATCTGTGAACACTGTGGAGTTCATGTTAAGCCCCAGGGAACAGCGTTCAAGGGCTTTGGTCTGTGAAACGTTCTCTGCTTCAGATGTCATGCGTGGGGTACGCTCCATGATATTGTCTGAGAATGGGCCGTCATAAATAAGGCTTGGATAGCTTTCAAAGCTTCCCTCAAAGTCTGAGAAGCCCTCTGTCACTGTGGGCGGGTCGCTCTGCTGTGAGCCTGTTTGGGTGAGGGCTATCTCACCGCTGTTCACTGAGCTTTCAAGCTCCCACATATCCTCGGAAAGTTCTTTGGAAAAGTCATAGAGCGAGGATATGTTCTCATACTCCTCGTCTGTTATCTCCTCGCCGTTCATGAGCCTCTCGCTCACTGCCATGGAGTAGTTTCCTACCTGTGAGAGAAATTTGTAGGTGTTTTCAAGCTGCAGCTCTTCTATGGGAAGCTGTGACAGAGCCGCCTTTGCCGAGGACGCTTCTCTGTAAAGCTTCACCGCAAGTGACTGGTGCATTTTCCCTGAGCCTGCGTAAAGCTCCTTTTCAAGAGTGTCGCTAACGTTCTCTACTGCGTCGCACAGGTCGCCCATGGCTCTTGAATAGGTGTAGTTCACACTACGCAATGCCCTTTTTTCACTGCTCATAAGTTGTATATTTCTCACCGCAAGCACACCCACGACAGCCACTGTGAAAGACACTATCCTAACTGCGTTTCGCTTTGATATATCCATTTTTTGTGCTCTCCTTTTCTTTTTTCTCCATTATTATGCCAGCTAAAATGCTGATTATTCTCATTAACTGTGCCTTGCAGTGCCATTTCAGACATATCATGATACACAAAATTTCTTTCCTAATCTTGTGTATCATGAACATCTTTGTTTACTTATTATTACATAAATCTCAAAATAAGTGTAATGATTTAACTTTAAAATTACTTATTTGTATTTATTTGTATAAATGCAAATTTGACAATGTGCTGTAAAAGGGCTATAATAAAGGGTGTGTAAAAATTATCGTGTAAAATGGCAGAAAAAATGTTAACTCTGCCTACAATTCTACGGGAGGAAATTATGAAATTTATTTCAAAGCTGACCGGTGTGGTTTTGTCAGCGGCAATAATGGCTCAGTCTGTTCCATTCGTGTATGCGGCAGAGGAAAGCATTGCGTCAAGTGAGCTTTCAAATGATCTTCAGGTATCAAAGCCTGAATATGCTACAGGCAATATGGAGGCTGATAGTCTTTTAGAGCCTGTCACTGAGGACGACCCTGAGTATCATAAATATCTTGAAAACAACGATCCATACGGCATTATGACAATGTCTGCTCTGTGGGGGGCTGACAGCCTTACTCATCAAAACAGATTCAGCGGTGTTTCAAAGGTCTATGGCATTGACGTTTCCTATTATCAGGGCAACATAGATTGGAAAAAGGTCAAAAACAGCGGTGTGGAATTTGTTATCATAAGAGTAGGCTACCGTGGCTATGGCAGTGCAGGAACGCTTGTGGAAGACCCTAAGTTCAAGACCTATCTTGACGGAGCTACCAAGGCAGGGCTTAAAGTTGGCGTATACTTCTACACTCAGGCGATAACAACAGCCGAGGCTCAGGAGGAAGCTAAGTTCGTTCTTGACAGGATAAAGGGATATTCTCTGCAAATGCCTATTTATTACGATATCGAGTCTGTTGACTATGACACCGGCAGACTTGACAGCGCAGGGCTTTCCAAGGCTCAAAAGACCGCTCTTTGCACAGCTTTTTGCGACACTATCATAAAGTCTGGCTACAGCGCAGGTGTTTATGCAAACTACACATGGCTAAACTACTACATTGACGGAGCAGGGCTTGGCAGAAAATATCCTATATGGCTGGCTCACTACACAAGCAACACCAATTATGACCAGCGCATGGATATGTGGCAATATTCAGGAAGCGGTACTGTTTCAGGCATTTCAGCCTACACTGACGTGAATGTATGGTATTCGGGCAAGCTTCCACTTTATGTGTCCGACCTTATCTCAGTGAAAAACACCTCCACCTCCAACACATTTGCCTGGAACGGCGCTCCTGACGCAACAGGCTATGAGGTCTATCAGGGAACAAGCCCTAGCGACCCTAACAAGAAAAAAATAGGGGATACAAAGAATACATATTTTACAAACTCCAACAAGTCCACAGGCACTATGTACAAATACATGGTGAGAGCCTACAGTGACGCTTCTGGCAAGCGTGTTTACGGGGATTACTCTGATGTTTTTACCACCTGCACGCTTCCTGCGAACATCTCAAAGATATCCGCTTCTGCAAGGGGAACTTCTGTCACCATTAGCTGGAACAAAGTTTCAAAGGCGACCGACTACGTCGTGGAGCATAATGTGAACGGTACATGGAAGCAGGTCGGCACAACTTCAAGCCTTTCATACAAGGTGAACGGTATCACACAGAACGGCGTTAATAAGTTCAGGGTAAAGGCGAGAAGAAATTACAGTGGCGTATACTACAACGGTGGCTACACATATGTAAACGCTGAGGTCACTGACATACCAAGTACAGTAACAGGCATAAGAAGCACTTCAAACACTTCTACATCAAACACCATAACATGGAACGCTTCCACAAAAGCGGAAGGCTATGAGATCTATCAGTGGATAGGTACTACCGACAGCTACAAGCTCATAGGCACGACCACGTCCACAAAGTTCACAAACTCAAAGAAAAGCTCAGGCACGATGTACAAATACAAGGTAAGGGCATTCAACAATGTTGACGGACAGCGTATCGAGGGTGCATATTCCTCTGAGTTTACCACCTGCACTCTCCCTGCAAACGTATCATTCTCCCTTTGCTCCACTGACGTTGATTCCATAACACTCAACTGGAACAAGGTATCAAAGGCTACAGGCTATCAGGTAGAGATGTACACAAACGGAACATGGAAAACGCTCTCCACCCTTTCGGGAACGAGCTACACTGCAAGCGGTCTTTCACAGAACACAGCTTATCGTTTCAGAGTGAGAGCCATAAGAAATTATAACTACATAAACTACTACGGTGGCTACACTGAAAAGGACATCACCATTCGTCCTGCAAACACACCAGAGGGGCTTTCCTCATCAGTGAACACATCAAGCTCCAACACTATCACATGGAAAAGCGTGAATGGAGTATCTGGCTACAGCGTTTATCAGTGGATAGGCACTACCGACAGCTACAGGAAACTTGGCGACAACGCTTATCCATACTACACCAACTCAGGCAAGTCATCAGGCACTATGTACACATACAGAGTAAAGGCATATTATGTAAGCGACAATGTTATGCAATACAGCAAGCCTGCACAGATGGTCACCTGCACGCTTCCTGCAAACGTCACTGTCAAAACGGCAAAGCGTTCGGGAAGCAAAATCTCACTTGCATGGAACAAGGTATCAAAAGCCACAGGATATGAGATATATGTTAAGTCAGGACGCAGTTGGAAGAAGCTCACCACAACATCAGGCAAAAGCTACACTGCAAAAAATCTGTCAGGCACTAAAACATTCAAAATAAGGGCATACAGAAAATACAATGGTGTGAACTATTATGGTGCTTATACTGAAAAGACGGTTAAATAGTCACTCGCCGTGACGGGCATTTTACGCCATACATTGTGATATGATACAAATTTGCACCGCTGAATAAAAATGAGGCGTTGTAAAAAAACAGCGCTCAAAGAGCCGAGATTTCCTGCTTTTGGGAAAT
>ERZ791864.1228-NODE-1228-length-18877-cov-3.024493_pt1 | contig 18877 bp, 9 predicted proteins | sample MGYA00510282_ERZ791864 | MGnify/ENA primary metagenome ERZ791864 (study PRJEB30046, sample SAMN00792087) | human gut metagenome | study: EMG produced TPA metagenomics assembly of the A metagenome-wide association study of gut microbiota in type 2... | reverse complement strand
CCCGACTTCTCTTCTTCCGTAAAGGATATGCAAGTGCAACGTGGCGCAGGAACATCGACCAACGGCGCCGGTGCCTTCGGAGCCAGTGTCAATATGCAGACCGAAGGTGCATCCATGAAACCGTATGCCGAGTTCAACGGTTCCTATGGTTCTTTCAACACCCACAAGGAAACTGTAAAAGTGGGAACCGGACTACTGAACAATCACTGGACATTCGATGCCCGACTTTCCAACATCGGTACGGACGGATATATTGACCGTGCCTCCGTCAATCTCAACTCTTACTATCTGCAAGGAGGATATTTCGCCGAAAATACGTCTGTCAAACTGATCGCATTCACAGGAAAAGAAAAGACGTATCATGCCTGGGGATATGCTACTAAAGCAGAAATGGAAGAACACGGAAGACGGTATAACCCTTGCGGCGAATATACCGGAGACGATAATGAAAAACATTATTATGCCGACCAGACGGATAACTATCTGCAAAAGAATTATCAACTCCTTTTCAACCATACTTTCTCCACCGCATGGAATCTGAACGTAGCTCTGCACTACACCAAAGGTGACGGCTACTATGAGGAATATAAAGAAGACAGATCTTTCGTAGAATACGGTCTGAAACCTTTTACAACAGACGGAAAAGAAATTTCGGAAAGCGATCTGGTCCGCCAGAAGAAAATGGATAATAAGTTTGGCGGGGGTGTTTTCTCCCTCAATTATACCAACCACCGACTAACGGCATCTTTGGGCGGAGGCATCAATCAATATCGGGGCAATAACTTCGGGAAAGTGACTTGGGTAAAGAACTACATCGGCGCACTATCTCCCGACCATGAATACTACCGCAACCAATCGAAGAAAACCGACGGTAACATCTATCTGAAAGCAAGCTACGACCTTACCGGAGGACTAAGTGCCTATGCCGACCTGCAATACCGGCACATCGACTACACCATCGACGGAGCAAATGACAAATACGACTGGAATAAAAGTGCGTTGCGTCCGCTGGCTGTAGACAAGAAATTCGACTTTTTCAACCCGAAAGTCGGACTGAACTGGAATATCAACCCCAATCATCGTGTCTACGCTTCTTTCTCCGTAGCTCAAAAAGAGCCGACAAGAAATAATTATACGGATGGCGATCCCGACAGTTATCCGAAAGCTGAAAAGCTGCTCGACTACGAAGCCGGATACACATTCGCCAATCATTGGCTGACAGCAGGCGCCAACTTCTACTACATGGATTATACCGACCAGCTTGTCCTCACCGGAGCTTTGAACGATATTGGTGAAGCACTGACAGAAAACGTTCCGGACAGTTACCGGATGGGAATCGAACTGATGCTAGGTATCAAGCCCTGTAAATGGTTCCAATGGGATATCAATGCGACATGGAGCAAAAACCGTATCAAGAATTTTGTAGAAAACATTCCCATTTACGATGGCTGGAACTTACTGGACGTCGTAAGCGTTTCTCATAAGAGTACTCGCATCGCCTTTTCACCGGATTTCCTGCTGAACAACCGTTTTGCTTTTACCTATCAAGGATTCGAAGCAGCCCTTCAATCCCAATTTGTCGGCAAGCAATATATGACAAATGCAGAAGTGGAAGCATTGACTCTGGATAAGTATTTCGTGAGCAACCTAAATCTGGCCTATACATTCAAACCCCGAAAAGTGGTGAAAGAAGTAACTATGGGTGTGACCGTCTACAACCTCTTCAACGAAGAATACGAGAACAACGGTTGGGCATCCAGTTCTTACGACAAGGATGTGAATCACAGAATAGACTCTGCCGGATACGCTGCGCAAGCGGGTACAAATGTTATGGCCCATGTCTCTTTCCGTTTTTAACAATAACTATTCAAACAGACAAGCCAGAAGCCGCCAACATGGAACGCGGCTTCTTATTTCCTCATTTTCTCTTCCATATATTTGGAAGGAAGCACCCCAAACTGTGCAACGAACTGCTTACGGAAGGAAATCATCGAATCATACCCTACCATTTCCGCCACTTCTGTCAGACTGCTATATCGCCCGCTCATGATAATAGAGGCAGCTTTACTCATCCGTACTCCATGAATCACCTCTATAATCGACAAACCAGTTTTCTGCTTAACCTTGCGATAAAGGGTCGGCTGGCTCATATTCAATTTGTCCGTCAGCACTTTTATTGTAAAATTCCGGTTTGATAAATTTTCTTCTATAATCTGAAGCATTTTAGGCATAAAAACATCCTGAACATCTTCTGAAGATTCCAGTACCTCTTCATCCAGCATAAGAGTTTTCGCATAAAGTTTTCTTAACAGATCACGTTGTTCTATCAACGCTTTCACCTTCTCTTTCAATAACTCCGGATTAAAAGGTTTCATTATATAGTCATCTACCCCTATTTGTAAACTTTTCAACCGGTCAGCATCCTCTGCTTTAGCTGTTAAAAAGATAACCGGTATATGAAAAGTCCGCTTATTTTCACGAATCTCCCGACTACATTCAAACCCATCTTTAACAGGCATCATTATATCAGATATGATTAATTTAGGTATATATTTATCAGCCATAGCCACCCCTTCTTCTCCATTTCCAGCCTCAATAACATTATAATCTTCTTTAAATAGACTGCATAAATATTCTCTCATCTCATCGTGGTCCTCTATAATCAATAAAAATTCCTTATTATTTTTCACTCTGTTAACGGGCTCTTCCATAGTCTCATTCTTTTCTTCTACTACTTCTTCCATCGGACGTTCTTCTGCCGGACACCCTTCCAACAAATCCCCCTTCATCGGATCAGGTACCATTTCATATTCCCCCGGCGCAAAATGAGAAAGCCCCATCGGAATGTGCAGAACGAATCGGCTGCCTTCTCCAACACGACTGGTCAACGTTACAAATCCATGATGCAACCCCATCGTATGCTTTACAATATGTAATCCAAGACCTATTGACGTGGAATATTGCGGGATACGTTTCCCTGTTACAAACGAATCAAACACGTGCTGTTGCAAATCATCAGGTATCCCAACTCCATTATCAGACACTGTTACAAGGCAATAAGGTCTTCCGTCAATTTCCGCCTCTGACACAGCCAGTTCAATACGTCCATTCTGAGAAGTGTATTTAAAGGCATTTGATAACAAATTTTGAACAGCTGATTCTATTTTCGCCACATCCACCCATAAATACAAAGGCACTGTATCCACCTGGACCAAAAATTCCCGCTTCTTGACCATAGCCATTTGCAGAAAAGGATTAGCCACCCGACTAACAATCTCCTTTATATCCGATTCTGACAAATGAAGTTTTATCATGCCTCCCTCTATCTTCTGTACATATAGCAGACGATCAACCAGTGTCTGTAGAGAAAGACAATTCTTGTGCAATCTGCTAAATGAATCAAACCAATTATCCGATGGGGTAATGGACTTCATTATATCATGTATAGGAGCAAGTATCAAAGTAAGAGGAGTTCTTAACTCATGAGCAGCATTCATAAAAAAATTCTCACGTTCTTCCCGTATATGCCGTTCTGCGTTTCTCTCCAAATTTGCAATCGTCAGTTCATGTTTCAATTGAATCATTTTTTTGAAACGACGTTGCCGCCGCAACAAACTATAGAAAATATAACCAACCAAAAATAAAACCGAGAAAATCAAAAGCAAACGAAACCAAACGGTCTGGCTCCAATGTGGAAGGATTGTTATCGGCAATGCAGTAACGTCTCCTTCCGTATTATTAGGGAACAATGTTTTGACTTCAAAAATATAATAACCGGCAGACAAGTTGGTAAACGAGACCTTACCCGCTTCAGAAACAATCCAATCTTTTTGATATGGATATAACCGATAGCTATATTTTTGCAGATCCTTCGAAAAAGCCAGATTATTGAAAAGGAGAGAGAAATCACGGTTTGCATTGACCAGTTCCAAATGGTCAATTGATGCAATATTTGAGTCCAAAACAACTTGCCCTTTTATCTTCTCACCTATATTGATTTGCTTATTATCGACTTCCAATCCAGTTAAAAGAGTTTTGCTGGCAATGGTGGCAGATGTCAGTATTTCCGGTTCAAAATAAGTTAAGCTCTTGTTATTTCCCCAAAATAAAGTATTCTTAAACAACATCACAGATTTATTGCTACTAGAAATATAATAGTTGTAGAAGACATGTTGTTGTCGGCTATATCTTGAGATACCGGATATACTCCCCAACCAAATACGCTTCTTCTCATCTTCCACTATACAATCTATACAATCATTACAAAGTCCATCTTTTACTGTATAAAAAGACGTTATCCTATCTTCGCCCACAGGAATGATTCCAAATCCATTTTTATAACCCACATATACAGTTCCGTCAGTACCAGTCAGTAAAGCACTAACTACACGAGCTCCTATATTTTCTTTTTCTTCATATCCATGAACCATCTTTAATGGACGAACATTGACCTGTGATAATCGTACAATACCTTTTGCTGTCCCTATCCAGATATTCCGCTGTTTATCTTCACAAATAGCAGTGACCCATGGCTCTGCATCTTCTTTCAAGGCTTCACGCAATGAGAATAATTCAAAATGACCTGTCTGATGATCAAAGAAGTACAATCCGGCAGAAGTGCATACCCAAAACCGATAACGGGAGTCAATCATTAAGGCCACTATATAGGAGTTTACCTTTTTCCCTAAATGATTGAGCGGATATATATGGAAAGAATCGGAACTCCAGTCATAACAAATCAAGTTTCCGGAAGCATTTCCAAACCATAAATTAGAACATGAATCTTTGATTGCACAAAACACCGGGACTTCCTTTTGATTGCCCACAGGAGAAAAGTTCAGCGGTCGCGATTTAGCATAAGGCTGGTCACTACGCATAATTCCTTCATGGTAAGTGCCCAACCAAATTCGACCATCTTTGTCAGCTACCTGAGCAGAGATTTCATTATGTTTTTTGCTGTGATATTGCATATAAGAATGCTGTCTAAAGTCAAAATAGACAATCCCTCCTCCTCTAGTTCCGATCCATAGTATTCCCTCTTTATCATAATAAACAGAAATCATTCTTGTCTCTACATTCCGGTACTGCAAAAATGAGGTATTCGTATAAGGCGTTGCCGACAACTTAGAAGGATCATTTTCTTCAGGAGCTAACAGAGTATATCCATTCCAGGTTACTGCAATGTAAGAATCATTATCCAACGCAACCACCCCATACGCATCTGAATGTGATAAAGAAGACAACCTGGCATCCTCATTATACTGATAATAATCAGATTTTCCCGTGGGAATATGCAGACGAGTTACTCCACCCACTATAGAAGAAACCCAAATATATTCCCCTTCACTCATGATAGTAGTAGCATTAGCACTAGGATTAATAGAGTATTTGAACTTCCGGACCACTTTACCTGCAATCTTATCAAAGAACAACAAATTTCCCTTATCGGTAACCAAATACAAGAAATGCCCGTCTTGTGAAGCACATAAATTCGAAAAAGATTCCCCCTCATCTAAAAAAAACGGATAGCCTGCTTCGACGGTCATCTCTATTTGTAAGTCACCTTTCACTAATTTATAATGTCGTTTCAAGCATTGCAATTGTCCGCCTTTTACTATCCAAAAAAGTGAATCCCCCGTTATTTCCATAGCACTTACAGAAATGGCCTTTTTTCCATCCTGAAAAGACGGAAGAACAAATTTCTCTTTCCGTCGATCAAAACAATATAAATACTCATTAGCTATTACCCACAATTTATCATCAGAAGTCTCTTTTATATCGGAAACATACATCCTCGCATTGTCTACACTAAAATTGCGAATCTGCTTCCCGTCATATCGACTCAGCCCATTACTGGATCCAAACCACATAAAACGATCTTGATCCTGATAGATACAAGTAATGATGTTATCTACCAAGCCATTACTCATATTCAACTGATGAAGTTCATTATAAGGCAGAACAGCATAGAGAGAAGTAGTAATAACTAAAGAATTTATAATAGCAATCAAAACAAGGACGGTATATCGAACGGTTCGCTTCATTATATATTCATATTAGTTTAAGTGTCACAAAAATAATCAATATTATAACAGAAAGGCGAAGCAAATGATAAAAAAAGCAATTTTGAATGAAAAGATATACATGGATGAATAAAAGCATATGCTCCTGATTCCTTGAAATCCCCTAAGTTTGTATCCTGAAAACCGAACGGAAAGTGTGCTTCACAATTATATATAGCCATTTACACCTTTGAATCTGTAATATTTAAAACAATTAATCACATGAGAGAAAAAGCCAAAAGCCCTTAAGTCAAATTGAAATCAATTAGAATCTATTAAACCTTATTTAAATAGAAAGCCTAAAAAGACCTTTTTTCAAACTAATAAAATCTTATAGAAAAACATGCGTAAATCATTTAATCTAATCTGGATGGTTTTCGGCTTCCTGCTACTAATAGTAGGTTGTAATGAAGACAAGAAAAGCACAGCTTTCGATCCTAATCAACCAGTCAAGTTTACAGAGTTTATGCCCGATTCCGGTGGCATACGAACCAAATTCATTGTTAAAGGTTCCAATTTCGGAGAAGACAAAAGCCAAGTGAAAGTTTACTTCAAGGATGAAGTAGGTAATGAACGGGAGGCATTGGTTTTAGGTGTCAAGCCTGATGTTATTTATGCCCAAGTGCCCAAGCAAGCCGGAGGGGAAAGCCATGTACGGGTGGAGATTGCCGGAAAAGAAGCTGAACTCAGCAATGCTGAAAAAACATTCAAATATATTGTAACTTCTTCCGTATCTACAGTAGTAGGAAAAGCCAAAGAAGGTGGCAATAAAGACGGAACTCTCGGTGAGACCACATTCAATACTCCAAGGTATGTAGCTGTAGACAATGATGACAATGTATTCATATTCGACTCTGATGGAAGAACGCGTTTATCATCCATCGAACAAAATAAAACGATCACTTTACTGGATGGCATGGTAATCGACCAACCTTTATTTATCGATAAAGAAAAGAAACAACTATTTGGTCCATGCGATAATGCCAACTTCGGTTGTTTCTTATTCGATGCTAATGTGAGCTGGGTGGCTGATAAAATGGGACAGCTTTTAGCCAACGGAGGATGGATGCATAGTGTTGTTCTCGACCCTGTAGATTCTACTTTTGTGATATACCGCCAAAACACAGGACAATTGTGGACACAACCTTTTGATAAGAATAAAAGAACCTTAAATCCCAACAAAGCAAAACGAATCGGTACACTCTATAATGTAGGCTCCAATGGTTTATGTGCTTACAATCCGGTTGATAAGTATGTTTATTGTGTGTTGCATAGTAAAAGTGCAGTTTATCGCTTTAAGCTCACACGCGATACGGACGGTTGGCCAGCTCTAGACGGAGACATTGAAGAATATATTCCCGGTGCAGGCGCAGGCTTCCGGGACGGAGATGTACAAGAAGCACAATTCAATGAGCCGCGTGGAATTGCTATTGATAAAGAAGGCAATTTATATATAGCGGATGTTAATAACCATCGGATTCGTAAAGTTGACACCAAGTTAAATATCGTGACCACGATAGCAGGTAGCGGGAAAGGATACAAAGACGGGGATCCTTTGGAAGCCCAATTCAATCAGCCTTGGGGTGTCTATTTGGACAAAAATGAATTTCTTTACATTGCAGATCAAAACAACCACTGCATCAGAAAACTTGCTATTGAATAATTAATAAGGAATAGAAATGAAAACACTATATTTTAAATTAGCCCTGTGTTTCTTTCTGCTATTGGCAGGAAATGCAACACAAGGGATATGGGCCCAACAAGAACCAATTCAAATTGCCGGAATCGTGTTAGATGAACATGGTGATCCGCTCCCGGGTGCAAACATATCTGTTAAAGGGAAAGAAAAAACCGGAACTATAACAGATATGGATGGTAACTTCAGTATGAAATCATTAGCTCCAAAAACAACGCTGATTGTTTCATTTATGGGATATAAGAGCAAAGAAATAGTGGTTGCTCAAACCGATAAGAAGATGCGTATATCTCTGGAGCCCGACTCAGAATCATTGGACGAAGTAGTTGTTGTAGGTATGGGAACACAACGTAAAGTCAGCGTGGTAGGTGCTGTCACCAGTGTCAATCCGGCTGCCATCAGTGCTCCGTCAACTTCCGTAGCCAATATGCTGGGAGGTGTGGTTCCCGGTATTATAGCCGTTGACCGAAGCGGCGAACCGGGGCAGGATGTTTCTGAGTTCTGGATTCGCGGTATCAGCACATTTGGTGCCAACCAGTCTGCGCTGGTTTTGATTGACGGTATTGAAGGAAACCTCAACGACCTCGACCCGTCGGATATTGAGAGCTTCTCTATCTTGAAAGATGCTTCGGCAACAGCCGTTTATGGTGTACGTGGTGCAAATGGCGTTGTTTTGGTAACGACCCGTTCCGGTCAGGAAGGTCGAACCAAGGTAACCTGGAAAAGCAGTATGACTCTCTCTTATTCCCCCCGTATGCCCAAATATCTGGAAGCATACGATTATGCCAGCTTGGCAAACGAAGCCCGAGTGGTAAGCAATATGGACCCTCTTTATAGCCCGACAGAACTGGAGATTATTAAAGCAGGACTGGATAATGACTTATATCCAAACGTTAACTGGCAAAAAGAGATACTGAAAGATGTAACTATCAATCATCAGCACTATTTAAATGTATCCGGTGGTGGAAAAGTTGCCAGATATTTTGTCAGTGTAGGAGGTACATTCAAAGATGCTATCTTCAAGCAAGACAAAGTTAACAAATACAACACGAATGTCAAATGGGCTAAATATAATTTCCGCGCAAAGGTAGACATGAACCTAACTTCATCGACGATCATGGGATTGGCTATGGACGGAGCTATTGTAGAAGACAGAGCACCGGGATTCGGAACTAACAATGACGCACTCTGGGCCGCACAAGCCTATCTGACTCCCCTGACGGTGCCTTTACGTTATTCCAATGGAATGCTTCCTGCTTATGGGAAAAACGGAGAACAAATCTCACCATATATCTTGTTGAACCATACCGGATTTAAAAAGGGAAACCGGACCACTATGAACATCAATTTCACCTTACGTCAAGACTTCGGGAAATGGATCAAGGGTTTGACTGCCAGAGGAATGTTCTCGTATAACAATAACAATATACACAACGTAGTCCGCTCCAAAATGCCGGACCTATACAAGGCCTTTGGCCGTTACAATGACGGTTCATTAATGACACAACGTACGGTATCAGCCAGCAACATTCAATTCGCCAAGAGTGCTGCCAGTGACCGGAGATATTACTTCGAATCGCAACTTGCCTATGAAAGACTTTTCAATCAGGAACATCGTGTAACCGGTTTGATACATTACTATATGCAAAGCACCGAAACCACCGAAGCAAATGATGAAATTTCATCTATTCCCAAACGTTATCAAGCGTTGTCTGCCAGAGCCACTTACTCTTATAAAGATGCTTATCTGATAGAAGGAAACGTAGGATACACCGGTTCCGAAAACTTTGAACCGGGCAAACAATTCGGTTTGTTCCCTGCAATAGCCTTAGGATGGATCCCGACCCAATACGAATTTATGCAGAATCATGCAGGATGGCTCAACTTTTTGAAGATCAGAGCTTCTTATGGTGAAGTTGGTAACGATCAGATCGGTGGTGGACGTCGGTTCCCATATCTGACGTTGATTAACTTTGGAGGTGGTAGTCGTTGGGGTTCCAATGGATTGACAGAAAAACAAATCGGAGCCAACAACTTACACTGGGAGGTAGCCAAGAAATATAACCTGGGTATCGACTTCCAATTTCTCAATGATAAAATAGGTGGAACGGTAGATATCTTCAGAGACACTCGTGATAATATCTTCCAGGAAAGAAAAATGATGCCTTCGGAAGTAGGCGTCGTGACCAACCCATATACCAACGTAGGACGTATGCGCAGTAGTGGTATAGATGGTAACATTTACCTGAACCAGAAAATAAACGAAGACAACTCTTTCACGGTGCGTGCCAACATGACATATGCTGTCAGCAAAGTTGTACATTGGGACCAGGATGCGGTGCGCTACCCTTACCAATCGTATAGCGATGTAAATTATGGTGTTATGCGCGGTTTAGTTGCATTAGGCTTATTTCAAAATCAGGATGAAATCAACCGAAGCCCGAAACAGACATACGGCGAAGTACGCCCCGGAGATATCCGCTATAAAGACGTGAACGCTGACGGAAAAATTGACGATGACGATATTGTTCCTATTGCACACTCCAATGTACCGCAAATTCAATACGGTTTTGCACTGGAATACAGATATAAAAGATGGACTATCAGTGCTTTATTCACTGGAGCAGCCAAAGTTAACTTCTTATACGGCGGTTCCGGATTCTATCCCTTCTCAGGCGGAGAAGTCGGCAACATTCTATCCATCGTAAACGACCCGAAGAATCGTTGGACACCGGCATGGTATTCAGGGGATCCTTCTACAGAAAACCCAAATGCACGTTTCCCGCGCCTGACTTACGGAGAGAATAAGAACAATAACCGTGCTTCTACTTTCTGGCTGGCAGATGGTTCTTACCTGCGTTGGAAATCATTGGATATTTCCTATCGTATCGGAACGAATAAAGTACTAAGGACAGTGGGCATCAGTGATATGAATCTGCAATTTGTCGGACAGAATCTGGCAGTCTGGGACTCAGTCAAACTATGGGACCCGGGACAGGCATCTAAAAATGGCGCCGTGTATCCGCTACAGCGTACTTTCTCTATACAGTTAACAGCTACGTTCTAATTGAAAAACATTATGAAAAAGATATTAAAGAAAAGCCTTCATATTCTATGCACGACACTGGGAATCATCCCGTTCATGCTGACTTCATGCAACTATCTGGCAGTTGATGAATACTTTAACGACCTGACTCCACTCGACTCTATCTTTGCCAGACAAGATTATCTGGAACGTTATGTATGGGGAACCGCGGCATTAATGCCCGCTCAAGGCAACTTATTTTCCGGTTCCTACGGCCCTTACGAGACCGCAGTGGATGAAGTTCTTCTGTCATGGCAGAAAGCCGAATATGCCGGTACATACTTGTATGCAGACAAAATTACGCAGAACGATTCTTACTACAACATGTGGGGACAATACTACAAAGGTATCCGTAAGTGTAACACTATCTTCACCCGCATCGATGAATGCAAAGACCTGAAAGGATTGGACAGACGTGAAATTATGGGTTTGACTCATTTCATGAGAGCTTCCTTCTATTTCTATCTGTTGGAACTTTACGGACCGGCAGTCATCCTTCCCGAAGAGCCGCTGTCGGTAGATGAAAACATTGAAAACTTGTCATTCGAACGTAACACGTACGATGAATGTGTGGAATATATCTGCAAAGACCTCGAAGAAGCTTACAGTCTACTGGACCCGACGCGCCCGAGCACTCAGTTCGAACGTCCTACCAAATATGCGGCAGCCGCCCTCATGTCACGTGTCCGGCTTTACCAAGCTTCCAAGTGGTACAACGGCAATCAATATTATGCCGACTGGACCACTTCCGACGGACGAAACATGATAGCCCAGCAATATGACCCGGTGAAATGGGCGAAATCAGCTGCTGCCTCCAAGAGAATTATCGATAGCGGTATTTACTCATTATACACTGTACCCAGCGATGAAAACACGTATGCATCCTCTCAGGCGTCACAAGCGGAATTTCCGTTAGGAGTAGGAGGAATCGATCCTTACCATTCGTATATAGACATGTTCAATGGAGAAGCACTGGCTGTGAAAAACCCTGAACTTATTTATGCTACTCCCTTGAACAACAACATCATTTCAATCGCCTTCCCGTTGAAACTGGGAGGATGGAACGGCTTAGGAATCACTCAGAAACTCATAGATGCCTACTACATGAAAGATGGAGAAGATTATGTGCAACAACCTGATTATTATGAAGAAGCGGGTACTGTACCTACCATCGCCACAGGATATGAGCTGAGACCAACCGTTGCCAAAATGTATCTGGACCGCGAACCGCGTTTCTACGCATCTATCGGATTCTGTGAATGTTTCTGGCCCGCAACTTCGGTAACAGGAACCGAAGCTCCCAACGTGACTAACTTTACAGCAGGATATTACGTGAATGGCAACTGTGCAAAACAGGCTGCCAATCCCGAAGACTATAACTTAACGGGATATACTCTAAAGAAATATATCCATCCGGAGGATAACTGTACCAGTCATACAGGTGCTAAAATAAAACCGAAAACATTCCCTGTATTCAGATATGCGGAAATACTATTGAACTATGTAGAAGCATTGAATGAACTGAAAGGAGAACCGGAATATACGGAAGCGGCAGATAACACCACTTATCATGTTTTGTATAATCCGGAGGAAATCATGTACTACTTCAACATGATTCGTTACCGTGCCGGATTGCCGGGCATCACCCTTGCCGATGCCAGCGATCAAGTGAAGATGCGTCAGTTAATCATCCGCGAACGTATGATCGAATTTGCGTGCGAAGGAAGAAGATATCATGACCTGCGTCGTTGGGGACTAGCAGAAACAGAAGAAAACAAACCGGTACAAGGTATGGACGTTACCAAGAAGACAACCGAAAGAGACCAATTCTATACTGTTGTCAATGTAGTTCATAAGTATGCATTACGCAGCTTTGACAGGAAGATGTACTTCTATCCTATTCCGAGAGCCGTATTGGATAAAAATGCCAAACTGAAACAAAATCCAGGATGGGACGGATTCGGAGATTGGTAACTTTCCCCTTTCTATCATATAACTGATTATTAATCATATAAAATTGAACATATAATGAGATCAATATACAAAATAGTGGTCTGTTCTTTGTTAACGCTCTCCATCACTTCTTGTGAAAAAGACCTGCTTGAAAAAGAACAATATCAGAAAGAAATCTACCTGATCGGTGCTTACAACCGAGTATGGACCACAGAAGTAAGCTACAGTAACGAAGAAGTGAAAACTTATTTCACGGTCAGCAGTTCCGGTACATTAGCATTAGACCGAGATGTGAACGTAAAAATGAAGATCAACGAAGAGTTGGTAGATATTTACAATAAAAAATACTGGACCGTTCTGAATGAGGACAAATATTATAAATCACTGGATACTGATTTATATTCCATTCCTTCTTTGGAGAATACGGTAATCAAGCACGCTGAAGGTATTTCCGCCGAAGTTCCTGTGTTGATAAAGACAGCAAGTCTGAAGATTGACCAGTCATACGTCATCCCCGTCGAAATAGAAAGTACAACAGGATATCCGATAAGTGAATCCGGATATAAAATGTTGATTCTATTAAAATTAAAGAATGACTATTCGGGCAGTTACCAGATGAGTGGGCATACCACCTTAGAAGGAGAAACTCCGAAGACGATTCAGAAGCCTAAAACGATTAAGCCTACCGGAGTCAACACTGTCAGACTATTCTATGCCATGAACAACGAGAGCGACGAGAAAGCTGATATCCAAACGGGTACAATAGAACTGACCATCACGGATCAGATAGTGGAAGGCACTAATGATGTAAAGAAAGTTTTGATCAAAGCATGGGATGCTGAAAACGGACCGGTAATTATCGACTCAGGAGAAAGTACCTACAACACAACCGCCAAAAAGTTCAGCCTCAAATATACGATCGGTAACACGCTATATGAAGAGCAACTGACCAAAGAAAAAGAAGTTTTATAATACACGACAAATGAGGAGAAGAGGAGATTTCACGGCATTGCAAAAATGCCGCTGAAATCTCCTCTTCGTTTTTTCAACGGAGGACTTGTTTTTACATGATTCCTTGTTTTCCTTCTGCTAAATTCGTAATTTTACCGCCGATTCACGCAATAGGGGTGCCCTAACATGACAGGCTGAGAACATACCCATAGAATCTGATCCGGGTAATGCCGGCGTAGAGAACGAATAAATAAGCAAATATGGAAATGAATTATCTGGAGATATTCGGTACGTTTATCGGTATTATCTACCTGTGGCTGGAGTATCGCGCCAGTATCTATCTGTGGCTGGCGGGCATCATCATGCCGGCCATTTATATCTTTGTTTATTACGACGCGGGGTTGTATGCCGACTTCGGCATCAACATCTACTATCTGATAGCTGCCATCTACGGATGGTTCTTCTGGATGTGGGGACACGGGGAAAAGAAAAGTCTCCCCATTATACATACCCCGTGGAAATGCTATCTGCCACTATTCCTTGTGTTTATCGTGTCTTTCGTCGGCATCGCCCGGATACTTATCGAATACACAGACAGTAACGTTCCGTGGCTGGACAGTTTCACAACGGCGTTGAGCATTGTCGGAATGTGGATGCTGGCACGCAAATACATCGAGCAATGGTTTGCCTGGATTCTTGTCGACATCGTCTGTTGCGGACTTTATATCTATAAAGATCTCTATTTCACCTCCGCATTGTACGGACTTTACTCCATTATAGCTATCTTTGGCTACTTCAAATGGAAAAAAATAATGAACATGCAATGATAAACGAACACTATATACCCCAAGCCGTCATACTTGCCAACGGTGAATATCCTGCGCACGAACTTCCCCTGCGTCTTTTGGCAGAAGCCCAATTCGTCGTTTGTTGCGACGGGGCCGCCAATGAATATATTTCCCGCGGACATACTCCCGACGTGATCATAGGCGATGGAGACTCGCTCCTGCCGGAATATAAAAAGCGTTTTTCCTCTATTATCCTTCAAATTTCGGATCAGGAGACGAATGATCAGACCAAAGCTGTCCATTATCTGCAAAGTAAAGGGATACGGAAAATCGCCATCGTAGGTGCTACCGGCAAACGGGAAGATCATACATTAGGAAACATCAGCCTGCTCGTGGAGTATATGAGAAGTGGTATGGAAGTACGGACAGTCACTGATTACGGGACATTTATTCCTGTGAGTGATACGCAAAGTTTTGCCTCACATCCCGGTCAGCAGGTCTCTATCATCAATTTTGGAGCTGAAGGATTAAAAGGAGAAGGATTGTTTTATCCGCTAAGCGACTTCAGCAACTGGTGGCAGGGAACACTTAATGAAGCAACAGCAGATGAGTTTACCATTCATTGTACAGGAGAATATTTAGTATTCCTTGCTTATTAAATCCCTGTTCCGGAAAAATATTCTTTCATCTGCCTTACTACTGATAGTTTCCTACTGTGGAACTATTATTTTTTTTGCCTAATGAAACTTTAGTTTCACGGTCTTGGAACTAGAGTTTCCAGCGCTTGAAACTTTAGTTTCTGCAGTTTGGAACTAAAGTTTCTTCAGCTTGAAACTATTGGTTTCAAGGCTTTGGAACTATAGTTTCATTGCATGGAAACTAACTAAGCTAAGGTATTCCTGACTTATCATTCCAAGAGGTCAGTATATTATTGTAGCAGGATATAATAACACAGCGTGACGACATTGTGATAGCAAAATATGCTGTCACAATGCCGTCACGCTGTGCTGTCACCTCTTTATTAGTTTATAATCAGTGCGTTATCTATCATTTGGTGACAGATGACAGCAATTTTGGATATTTCAATTCTCTAGTAGAGCGGCTCAAAGCAATTTATTCCTTTTCGTATTGTTATGAGCTAAATGATAGTCGGTTCTATCTTCCATTCTCCTCCTTCGGGAAGGAGGAGAATGGAGTTACTATTGTGTACTACTGTTTAGTTCATTCCTAAACAGATTTGAATTATTTCCGCACGTCATTTATTTTTTCCGGCAAATACAATCCTTCAAGTGATCGTTGATAAATCCCGAAGCCTGTAAGTGAGCATAACAAATCGTTGTTCCAAAGAATTTGAATCCGCGCTTTTTCATGTCCTTACTCATTGCATCGGATTCGGGAGAAGATGCCGGAATCTCGCTCAATGAACAAAAGGTATTGACAATAGGCTTTCTGTCGGGAAAGAATGAGAGAGTGTAGTCGTAAAAACTACCGAACTCCTTTTGTATAGCAAGGAATTGTCTGGCGTTGGTAATGGTCGATTTGATTTTCAGACGGTTTTTCACAATGCCTTCAAAGTGCATTAACCGTTCTACATCTTCATCAGTCATCTGTGCCACCCGTTCGACATCAAAATCGCAAAAGGCTTTGCGATAACCCTCCCGTTTTCTGAGGATGGTTATCCAGCTCAGCCCCGCCTGGGCACTTTCCAGCACAAGAAACTCAAACAGCGTCTTGTCGTCAGTCACCAAATTTCCCCACTCCTGATCATGATATTTCACATACAGTTCGTCGGTTCCACACCAACCACAGCGTCCGTTTACTATATCTTGCATAATTATTTCTTTTATACCTTGCTTTAAAACCCAATCAAACAGAAAGCAAATACTTCTTGAAGTCTGCAAATTCTTTCGTCATTTGCAAGCTCTTTTTCTCCCCTTTCATAAATTCCTGCAACTTGGCAGGTATTTCTACCACTTCGCCAATGATACTTTCTACAGTTTCCAGGAATTTAGCAGGATGAGCAGTTTCAAGGAAGACTCCCGTTTCGCCCTGTTTCAGTCCTTCTTGCAAAGCGCGATAACCGCAAGCTCCATGAGGATCGAGCAGGTAATGATGTTCCTTCCAGGTTTCTTTCACTGTTTCGCGAATCTGCTCGTCGGTATATGTAGTTCCCGAAATCTCAGCAGAAATGTCAGCATGAGAACCGCCATACAAGTCAAGCACACGGGCAAAGTTGCTCGGATCACCTACGTCCATAGCATTGGCAATGGTTGCAACAGATGGGCGGGGATTATATTTACCTGTTTGCAGGTATTGATAGAATATATCGTTGCGATTGTTGGCAGCAATAAAACGTTTGACAGGCAAGCCCATCTTTTTGCCGAACAATCCGGCTGTGATGTTTCCGAAGTTTCCGCTAGGAACACAAATCACGGCATTGTCGGCTTTTCCGGCACGCTTCAGTTGTGCATAAGCATAGAAATAATAGAATGCTTGCGGCAGGAAGCGGGCTACATTGATAGAATTGGCGGAAGTCAGTGACAGATGTTCATTCAGTTCCTTATCCATGAAAGCAGCTTTTACCAGTGCCTGACAATCATCAAACGTCCCGTCCACTTCGAGAGCGGTGATATTCTGTCCCAAAGTAGTGAACTGTTTTTCCTGTATTTCGCTGACTTTTCCTTTCGGGTAGAGTACATATACATGAATACCTTCCACACCCAGAAAACCGTTGGCAACGGCACTTCCCGTATCACCGGAAGTCGCTACCAGCACATTCACATCCTTCTGGCCTTCTTTCTTGATGAAGTAGCCCAGCAAACGTGCCATAAAACGGCCGCCTACATCTTTGAAAGCCAGAGTCGGTCCGTGGAAAAGTTCCAGAGAATAGATGTTGTCCGTCACTTTCACCAACGGTACATCAAAGCTCAATGTGTCATACACTATTTGTTTCAGGGTATCGGCAGGGATGTCTTCGCCAAAGAAAGCATCGGCTACACGATAAGCAATCTCCTGAAAAGACAAAGTATCTATCGTATCGTAAAAATCTTGGGGAAGAGGCTTGATAGTCATTGGCATGAAAAGTCCTCTGTCGGCGGCAAGCCCTTTTACTACAGCTTCCTGCAAAGAAGCCATCGGCGCTTGTTTATTTGTACTATAGTATTTCATTGGATATTCTTTTGATTCATAAATTCTTTTATAAACTCATCTTCTTTCAACACACCGTAACTGCCGTCGCATGCCGATATCTCGTCATACGTCTGCACTTCATCCGGTTCGATGCCCGGATACCAGATAAGGAACGGTATAGGATCGGAAGTATGGGTGCGAAGTTCGCAGGGAGTAGGATGGTCGGGCAATACAGCAATCGCCACAGGCTCGTCCCAGTCCTTCACTGCTTCGTAGATAGGGCCTACAGCACGTTTGTCGAGGTTCTCTATCGTTAGGAGTTTCAGGTCGATATCTCCTTCGTGTCCCGCCTCATCACTGGCCTCGATATGAAGATAAACGAAATCGTCCGTCTTCAGTGCTTCCAGAGCGGCAGCTACTTTATTCTCATAATTTGTATTATACAGTCCGGTGGCTCCCTCTACCGCAATACGGCGTAAGCCGGCATAATATCCGATTCCGTTAATCAAGTCGACAGCCGAAATAACTGCTCCTTTCTTTACTTGCGGAAAAGTTTCGGAGAAAGCAGGCATCTGCGGACGATAGCCGGGACTCCAGGGCCAGATGCTGTTTGCAGGGTCCTTGCCTTCCGACATCCGTTTCAGATTCAACGGATGGTTCTTCAGCAGTTCCTGTGATTTAAGAATAAGATCATTGATAAGGTCCGCCGTTTCCTGTGCTTCCGGCACTAAGGGTTTCACCATTAACGGGCGGAAAGGTTTCAACGGGACATCGTGCGGAGGGGTGCAATCCAGTTCTTTATTCCCCCCCTTGATAACAAGCAGATGACGATACTGAACTCCTGTATGGAAACGTACGCGGTCATTCCCCAGCTTCTCTTGCAGATACTGGATCAGTACATCCGCTTCTTCCGTAGATATATGTCCGGAAGAGTGATTCTTCAGAATCTCTCCTTCCACACAAATCAGATTACAACGCATCGCCATTTCTCCCGGTCTCAGGTCTACACCGATACTGGCTGCTTCGAGCGGCCCGCGTCCTTCGTATACTTTCGGAAGATTATATCCCAACACGGACATGTTGGCAACCTCACTACCCGGATGGAAACCTTCGGCAACAGTTATCAAACGTCCATTGCGTCCCATGCGGGCTAATTTATCCATATAAGGCGTCTTCGCATATTGCAGGAGCGTCTTGTCCCCCAATGATTTTA
>ERZ791864.1217-NODE-1217-length-18996-cov-3.143921_pt1 | contig 18996 bp, 11 predicted proteins | sample MGYA00510282_ERZ791864 | MGnify/ENA primary metagenome ERZ791864 (study PRJEB30046, sample SAMN00792087) | human gut metagenome | study: EMG produced TPA metagenomics assembly of the A metagenome-wide association study of gut microbiota in type 2... | reverse complement strand
AAAATTCATGAAATGGGTAAAACAGTAGTTTTAGTAACTCATGATATGAACCATGTTTTAGAATATTGCGACAATGTTGTTGTAATGAATGACGGACAAGTTGAAAAAGCTGGGAAAGTAAAAGATATTTTTCTAGATAGTGATTATTTATTAAATTTAGGAATAGATTTACCTTTAATCACAAATCTTATTATTCAGTTAAATCTAAAAGGCTATCATATAGATACATCTATCAATGATATTGATGCTTTAGTTGAAGTGATTGGTGGTGAACTTCATGGATAATATGACTTTTGGTAAATATATACCGGGGAATTCAATAATTCATCGTTTAGATCCACGATTAAAAATATGTGCTGTTTTCATATTTTTAATTTCTGTTTTTTTTGATGCGGGATTTATAGGATACGGTATCTTAGCAATTTATGTTTTATTATGTTCGTTAGTTTCTAAAATTAAACTTTCTCATATTTTAAAAGCAATAAAACCGATGGTCTTTATGATGTTGTTTTTGATGATTTTTAATATATTTTTAATGAAAACAGGTGATGTTATAATAAAAATAGGAAGTATTAGTATCTACTCAGGTGCTTTATTACAAACTGCTTATATTTTTATAAGGCTTGTATTGATTATTACTTTAACAACATTAATGACTTCTACAACGAAGCCTTTAGAATTAACACTAGCTATTGAAAGTTTATTAAATCCATTAAAAAGATTTCGTTTTCCAGTGCATGAACTTGCTATGATGATTTCAATTGCATTAAGATTTATACCTGATTTATTAGATGAAGCGAAAAGAATTATGAAAGCACAGGCTAGTAGAGGTGCGGATTTTAATGAGGGATCTTTCATGGAAAAAATAAAATCAATTATTTCATTAATTATTCCTTTATTTATTTCTGCCTTTCAAAGGGCAGAAGAACTTGCTAACGCTATGGAAAGTAGAAATTATAATCCAGAAGCAACACGTACAAAATACAAAGTTTTAACATGGACACATTTAGATACGTTATCAATGTTAATAACATTAGGTGTATGTTGTGGTGTGATTATAATGAGTTTTATGTAATGAATAGAATAAAATGTATTGTAAGTTATGATGGTAGTAAATTTCACGGATTTCAAGTTCAAAATCAATTTAGAACAGTTCAAGGTGAAATTCAAAAAGCTATAAAAAATATCTGTAAAGATGAAAGTATTGTTATTCATGCAAGTGGTCGAACAGACGCTAAAGTTCATGGTAGAAGACAAGTCTTTCACTTTGATACTTTAAGGGAAATGCCTGAAAAACAATGGAAAAGGGCTATTAATCACTTTTTACCTAATGATATTTATATTATTGATAGTTTCTTAGTTGATGAAAATTTTCATAGTCGTTATTCTGCTACTAAGAAAGAATATCATTATATGTTAAGTATGAATGATTATTCTCCATTCGAAACAAATTATATTTATCAATATGGAAAAGAATTAGATATAGAAGCAATGAGGAAAGCTGCAAAAATTTTTATTGGTGAACACGACTTTGCATCCTTTTGTGCTGTTGATCAATATGGCAATACAATTAGAACACTTTATCAAATTGAAATTGAAAATAATCGAGGTATTGTTACTTTTAAGCTTGTAGGTAATGGATTTAGAAGATATATGGTAAGACATTTAGTTGGTGGCTTGATTCAAGTAGGGGCACACAGAATTACTAAAGAATTTTTAGAAGAGTTAATAGAAAGTAAAGGACAAAAAAAGTGTTTATTTAAAGCTAAACCACAAGGACTATATTTGCATGAAGTTTTTTATAAATAAAACAATATTTGCTATATTTCCCAGGAAATAGATTATAGTTCTTATAATCCGATATAATTAGAAACTTTTATAAAGATGATAACTAAAGGAAACTCATTGATTGATTTCCTTTTTTTGTTTTCATCAATAATCAAAAATGGTAAAATAAGAATATAAAGGAGAAAAAATGATGGCAAGAAAATGTATTGAAAAATATTTAGAAACCCATAAAAGCACATATATAGGAAGATACAGGTGTCATAGTGCAGTACAAACAAAAAAATTTGAACATAAATTTCATTATTATATTTTAGATATTCAATTTAAAGCAATCGATGTATTTGTTACTATAGATTATTCTGGAGATGAGATCGTACCAACATTTTCTGTTAATCTTCATGAACAAGAACAAGAATACATTATAAAAGATGCTTTAAATAAGATTCTTTATTTTAATCAATTTAAAACAATTTTACATTGTCATGTTTTTGAGCATTTTATTGAAACACATACAGTTGATACAATATTAGAACCTTTAGATTATCGAAATATTCTAGATTACTTAGAATATCATTCTGGTACAAACCAAGAAACTGTTGATGAATTTTATACATTTTTTAATCCATATTTAGATAGATTATTATATAATAAAAATTATAAAAAATTTATGGATTCAATAGCTCTTTTATTAGATAAAATTTTATATGAATATGAATGGGATGGAGTAAATGCAAAATATTTAGATACTGAATATCAATTTCATTTAGAATATTTTAAAGAGACCATAAAGAAAATGACAAATCATATAGATGGCTTTTTTAAATCAACTAAAGATGAATTATTAGAAATCTTTGAGCGTTTATGTCAAATGCCAAGATTTACACTTTCAATTATAAAAGAATTTGGAAGCTTTATTTTATTGAATAAAGAAGTTGCTGAAAGATTATTTAATCATTTTGAAAGATTAAATCCAGATCAGTTAGAAAATAATATTGTTATTTCATATCTCAAATCACTTTATCAAAATAATCATGAACAATATATCGATGCATGTGAAGATATTCTACGTTTTGTAATGAATGATGTGTTGACTTTTGCTAATCATGATTTACAAAAAGAAATAGGAAATAGAATTTTAGAAATAGAAGGATATGATTTACTTATCGATTTATTTTCAAAAGATTATAATACATTCTTATTTGTATGTTTTCCAATTTCAACATTTCCACCAGAATATAAAGAAATTATGCGTTTGGAATTAGAAAAAGCAATTCGTTTCTATGCAGCAAGGATGAATCATGATGAATATCGTCTTACTTCATTTGAACAGGTAGCTAATATTAATAGATTATTAATGGAAGAATATAAGGAGGAATATTCAAATGGTAAAGAATAATAAAACAGCAATTAAAGGATTATTAGTTTTAGGAGGTGTTTCTACTGCAGCAGCATCTGTTTACACATTATCCAAAAAATATGCAAAAAAATTATTATACAGACATCATAAACAAGAAGATAGACCAAGTATTTTAGAAACAAAATTCAATAGTCAAAATATTTATATAAAAAATGATCAAGATATTCAATTAAGAGGAATTTTGATTCCTAAAGAAAACCCTCAAATGACAGTTTTAATTTCACATCCATTTGGTTTACAGGCAAAAGATATGCAATTATATGTTCCATATTTTGAAGACCATTTGCCAGAAGCACAAATCTTATTAATAGATGCTTGTGCACATGGACAAAGTGATGGTTATATTAGAGGATTTGGAATCAAGGATGTCAATGATTTAGTATGTTGGAATAAGTACCTATTAGAAACTTATGGGAAAGATCATAAAATATTAATGTATGGTAAAGAACAAGGAGCAAATACAATTTTAAATGCTTCAGGTAGACATGTTTTAAAAAATGTTGAAGCTATTATTTCAGATGGGGCTTATACGTCACCATATGATATTATTGGATATCGTTTAGAAGCAGATTATAAGATTTCAAAATATCCAGCAATTTCAATTATTGCACGTCATATAAAAAAAGCTGTGCATATTGATTTAAAAGAAAACACAACAAAATATGTTAGACACAATGATATACCTACATTGTATTTTCATGCAAAAGATGACGATTTTGTACCATTAAAGATGGTTTATCCGCTATATAATAAAAATAGAGGAGAAAAAGTATTGTTTGTCTTAAAAGATGAAAAATACTTATATGAACTTGTTGAAAACGATGACTTTAAACAAACATTAAGTCAGTTTATCAAAAAATATATGAAATAAGGAGAAAAAGAATGTATTTTAAAGAAACAAAAGGATTTCCTAAAGATTTTCTTTGGGGAAGTGCATCTGCTGCTTATCAAGTAGAAGGTGGCTGGGATGCAGATGGTAAAGGTGTTTCCAACTGGGACAAATTTGTAAGAATTCCAGGAAAGACTTTTAAAGCAACAACAGGTGATAAGGCCGTTGATCATTATCATCGTTACAAAGAAGATGTCAAGTTGATGGCAGAAATGGGATTGAAAACATATCGTTTTTCAATTGCTTGGACACGTATTTATCCAAATGGAAATGGTGAAGTCAATGAAAAAGGTTTAGAATTTTATGATAATCTTATCAATGAATTATTAAAATATGGAATTGAACCTATGGTTACAGTTTATCACTGGGATATGCCACAAGCTTTAGAAGACCAATATCATGGTTGGGAAAGCAGAAAAATTGTTGATGATTATGTAAATTATGCCATAACATTATTTAAAAGATATGGAGATCGTGTAAAATATTGGATTACAATGAATGAACAAAATATCTTTACAGGACATGGATGGTTAGAAGGAATGCATCCACCAGGAAAAGTAGATGATATGAAAACATTCTATCAAGTCAATCATCATGCCAATATTGCACATGCTAAAAGTGTTATAGCTTTAAAAGAACTTCATCCAGAAGCAAAAGTAGGGGCTTCATTTGCTTATAGTCCAAGTTATGCTTATGATCGTAAACCTGAAAATGCAATGGCTAAAGCGGACTATGATGATTTACAAAATTATTATTGGATGGATGCTTATGCTTATGGACGTTATCCACGTGCTGCTATTCAATATTTAAAATCATTAGGGTGTGCTCCTGTCTTCGAAGAAGGTGATGAAGCATTAATGAAAAAAGCAGCTTCACTTATTGATTTCATGGGTGTGAACTATTATCAAACATGTGTTGTTGAATATAATGATATTAATGGTGTTGGTAGTGATCATACAATGAATAACACTGGTAAAAAAGGTACCGCTAAAGTTCAAGGTGTACCGGGTCTTTATAAAAAACCACAAAATGAGTTTTTACCAACAACAGATTGGGATTGGACAATTGATCCAATGGGAATTAGAATGTGTTGTCGTGAAATTACTTCGCGTTATGATTTACCAATCGTTATTTCCGAAAATGGTTTAGGTGCATTTGATAAATTAGAAGATGGACAAATTCATGATCCATATCGTATTGATTATTTAAAACGTCATATCGAAGAACTTAAAAAAGCATGTGATGATGGTTGTCGTGTTCTTGCTTATTGTACATGGTCTTATACTGATTTATTAAGCTGGCTAAACGGATATCAAAAACGTTATGGTTTTGTTTATATTGATCGTGAAGAAGATGAAAATTCAGGTACTTTAAATAGATACAAAAAAGATTCATATTATTGGTATAAAAAAGTAATTGAAACAAATGGAGAAGAATTATAGGAAACAATGTTTCCTATTTTCTTTAGGGGGTTAAGATGTATAACTTTGCAAGTGATTATTTAGAAGGAGCTCATCCACAAGTGATGGAAGCTTTAAATAAGACAAATTTTATTCAAACAGTAGGATATGGGGAAGATCAATATTGTCAAAAAGCTAAAGATAAAATAAAAGCAATATTAGAAAATGAAAATGTAGATATTCATTTTTTAGTAGGTGGTACACAGACAAATATGATTATGATTTCTTCAGCATTAAAAGATTATCAAGCTGTTATTGCTGTTGATAGTGGACATATCAATGTTCATGAAACAGGAGCTGTTGAATTTACCGGGCATAAGATTTTAACAAAGCCACATCAAGATGGAAAGATGATTCCTGAAATGATTGATGAAATCATGCGTGAACATCCTGATGAACATATGGTGCAACCTAAAATGGTATATATTTCACAAACAACAGAATATGGTACGTACTATACTTTAGAAGAATTAAAAGCCATTTATGAATGCTGTCAAAAAAATAATTTATATTTATTTATAGATGGAGCAAGACTTGGAAGTGCACTTGTCTTGAAAGATGCACCAACTTTACAAGAGATGGCGCTTTATAGTGATGTTTTCTATATTGGTGGTACAAAAATGGGAGCCTTATTTGGTGAATGTTTAGTTATTATTAATGATGAATTAAAAACCGATTTTAGATATCATATTAAACAAAAAGGTGCCATGCTTGCTAAAGGAAGATTATTAGGAGTTCAATTTAATGCTTTATTTGAAAATGATTTATATCTAGAAATAGGAAAACATGAAAATGAATGTGCTGATATATTAAGAAAAGGATTCAAAGATAAAGGCTATAAGATGTATATTGAAAGTCCTTCTAATCAAATATTTCCAATCGTTGATCAACAAACGTTGGAAAAAATAAATAAAAACTATATAACAACGTATATGTTTAAAATAGATGACCAACATACATGTATACGTCTAGTTACATCATGGGCAACGTCCAAAGAAATATGTGAACAATTTATAGAAGAATTATAATTGATACATACTATTTTATTGTAAATAAATAGATAACGTAGTAGAATATGACTAGGATTTATTATCCTAAATTTCGAGAAATGGAGATAATAAAAATGAATAAAACTGAATTAGTAGAAGCTATTGCTTCAAGCACTGAATTAACAAAAACTGATGTAGATAAAGTAGTAACTGCTTTAGTTGAAGTTGTTACTGATGCTTTAGCTAAAGGAGATAAAGTTTCTTTAAAAGGTTTTGGTAATTTTGAAGTTCGTACTCGTAGTGAAAGAACAGGTAGAAACCCAAGAACTGGTGAAACAATGACAATTGCTGCAAGTAAAGCACCTGCATTTAAAGCAAGTTCTGCATTAAAAAAAGCTGTTAATAAATAATAATAGAAAACCGATGAGTTTGTTACTCATCGGTTTTTGTATTTTCAATTGTAATATTTAATTTATAATAATCTTTAATTTCTGGAATAGCCTGTAGATATGTGGTTAAGGTTTGTTCAGCTTTTGTTTTAGACTTTTCTAAAATACCATTAGAAATAGCTTCTTTTTCATTTTTTTTCTTTTCTTTAGTCGCAAAAGATTTGTAATCGTTAATACTTATCTGATTAAAAATATTTGATGATTCATCATATACTTCAATAGATTTTTCATCAATTTCATGACTTAAAATTTTTGCTGCAGGTAAAGTAATATTTAATTGCTCATTATCGATACTTATTTTAGCCTGTTTTAAATCAATCCCTGCTTTAATAGATCCATCATATGTAATAATAAAAGTTTTTTGTGTTAAAGGAATTTTCCAACCATTAAAAGATAATTTATTAGAAAATTTTCCTACCTTACTATAATCATATGAATAAAGTGCAAGCTCATTAATTTCAGTTAATTGATTTTTAATGGTTGTTGAAGTAATTTTATCATTGTTACTACCACTTGCATAATGAACACCTGCAAAAAAGATTGCAATAACTAAAACTATAATTGCTATAACACCACCAATAGCCTTTTTTGACTTTCCAAGAGTATCTAATATTTTCATGTCATCACCCACGAAGATTATATCATAATTTGTCGAAGTAAGATATTATAGGTATAAAAAAAGAATGATTTTAGAAATTATATCTAAAACCATTCTTTTTCTTATTTAACGATTTTACCGTAAACTTCTCTACCACAAGCTGCTGCATTACTTTCATCAGTATCAATATGCATAGCTGTTGCATATGAAGCGCTTACACGACAAACAACATCACCAAAGATCAAAGAACGTCCATCTGTATTAATTTCAACTTTAACGATTTCTTTATCTTTTACTCCAAATTTTTCAGCATCTTCAGGTGTTAAGTGAATATGTCTTTTTGCAGCAATCACGCCACAAGGAATTTCAACTTCTCCTGCAGGACCAACTAATTTACATCCAGCAGTTCCTTTGATATCTCCTGATTCTCTAATTAATGCTTGAACACCAATGCTTCTAGCGTCAGTTAAAGAAATTTCTACTTGAGTTTCTTTTCTTGTAGGTCCTAAAACAGACATATTTAATTCTCCTTTAGGTCCAATTACTTTTACTCTTTCAACACAAGCGAATTGACCAGGTTGAGATAAATCTTTTTTATTTGTTAATTGATGACCTTCACCAAATAAAGTTGCTAAATCTTTATCACTTAAGTGAATATGTCTAGCAGAAGTTTCGACAATAAACATATCTTCCATATTTTTCTCCTCTTTCCATATATTAATACTACATTTATTCTACTCTTTTTATCATTTAATGCCAATAAATTAAAAAAAAATAAAAAAAATTTTTCTCACTTTTGAAATAAATTTATTAATTTGCTAAAAAAAGATTATCAAATCATTGATAAAACATTAAAAAATGTATACAATATAGCTATTTTTTAGGAAAATCATAAAAAAAGTGCTAATCTTTACACATATTACTAAATGTGCTATTCTAACTGTACAAAAAAAGGAGGAACCTTTATGAACAAAGAAAATGTAGGTTTATATGATCAGTCATTTGAACATGATAACTGCGGAATAGGGGCCGTTGTTAATATCAAAGGATTAAAAACTTATAAAACAGTAGATGATGCTTTAAAAATCGTTGAACAATTAGAACATCGTGCTGGAAAGGATGCAGCAGGGGAAACTGGAGATGGTGTAGGAATCTTAACACAAATACCAGATGAATATTTTCAAAAGATTATTAAAGATTTTACATTACCTCAAAAAGGACATTATGGAGTTGGAATGTTCTTTATGCCTCAAGATGAAAAAGTACGTTTACGTGTCAAAAAAATGTTTGAAACAGTTGTTAAAAAAGAAGGATTAGAATTTTTAGGTTGGCGTGCTGTACCAACTGTACCTAGTGTTTTAGGGAAAAAAGCATTAGATGCCATGCCATATATTGTCCAAGTATTTATTAAAAAACCTCATGGCGTAAATTGTGGTTTAGATTTTGATAGAAAATTATATCAAGTGAGAAGAATTTTTGAACAAAGTCAATTTGAAGATACTTATGTATGTTCACTTTCAAGTCGTACAATTGTTTATAAAGGAATGTTCTTAGTACAACAACTTCGATTATTCTTTAAAGATTTACAAGATAAAAGTTATAAAAGTGCCATTGCTTTAGTTCATTCACGTTTCTCAACAAATACAATGCCATCATGGAAAAGAGCCCATCCTAATAGATTTATTGTTCACAATGGTGAAATCAATACAATTAAAGGAAATGCGAATAACATGCTCTGTCGAGAAGAAAACATGCAAACAGATGTTGTGGATACTTCAAAAGTATATCCAGTTGTTGATGTCAATGGTTCCGATTCAGCTATGTTAGATAATACATTGGAATTTTTAGTAATGTCAGGTATGGAACTTCCAAGAGCTGTCATGATGTGTATTCCAGAACCTTATGAAAATGATAAAAGCATGTCACAAGCAAAAAAAGATTTCTATGAATATAATGCTACACTTATGGAACCTTGGGATGGACCAGCATCTATCTTATTTAGTGATGGAGACATCATGGGGGCTATCTTAGATAGAAATGGTTTAAGACCATCACGTTATTACATTACAAAAGATCATTATTTAGTATTATCTTCAGAAGTAGGATCATTAGATATTCCAGCTAAAGATATTATTTTAAAAGAAAGACTAAGACCTGGAAAAATGTTATTAGTTGATACTGTTAAAGGTGAACTTATTGAAGATGATGTTTTAAAGGAAACGTATGCAACAAAACAACCTTATGGAGAATGGTTGGAAAGCAATTTAATTAATTTAAAAGATATGAGAATTCCTAGTATTAGAGTAGAAAGATACGAAGGAGAAGAATTAACTAAATTACAAAAAATTCATGGTTATAGTTATGAAGATACAAACTATATTAAAAATTTAGCTTTAACTGGTAATGAAAATATTGTAGCAATGGGAAATGATACACCAATTGCAGCTTTATCAACAAAACATCCACCATTATTTAATTACTTTAAACAATTGTTTGCACAAGTAACCAATCCACCAATCGATGCTATTCGTGAAGAAATCATTACTTCAACAAGTATTTGTATTGGTCGAGATGGAAATATGTTGGAAGATAAACCAGAAAACTGTCATTTATTAAAAATCAATCACCCTATTTTAAGTAATACAGATATTTTAAAAATCAAAAACTTGAAAAAAGAAGGCTTTAAAGTAGGTGAAGTTAATATTACATATATTAAAAATACTTCATTAGAAAAAGCAATTGATCGTGTTTTTGTAGAAGTAGATAAACGTTATCATGAAGGATGTAATATTGTTATTTTATCAGATAGGGCAGTAGATGATAACCATTTACCAATTCCTTCGTTATTAGCTGTTGGAGCTGTTAACTCTTATTTAGTAAGAACTAAAAAACGTAACAGTTTAGCTTTAATTCTTGAATCAGCTGAACCAAGAGAAGTACATCATTATGCGACATTGCTTGGATATGGTGTTTCAGCTATCAATGGTTATTTAGCACAAGATACAATCTTTGATTTAATTGATCAAGGTTTATTAGATAAAGATTATTATGCAGCCGTTGATGATTATAATAGTGGTATTTTACATGGTATTGTTAAAATTGCTTCTAAAATGGGAATTAGTACAATTCAATCTTATCGTGGATCACAAAACTTTGAAGCAATCGGTTTATCAAGTGATTTAGTGAATAAATATTTTTCTAAAACAGTAAGTCGTATTGAAGGAAAAACAATTAAAGATATTGAAAAAGATGTCGAATATAGACATGATCAAGTATATGATCCACTTGGATTAGATGTAGACATCTCATTAAACAGTGCCGGCGATCATAAAGAAAGATCAGGAAAAGAAGAACATTTATATAATCCAGCAACGATTCATAAATTACAACAAGCAACACGTTTAGGTGATTATCAATTATTTAAAGAATATTCAAAAATGATTGATGAAGAAGGTGCACATCTTAATTTAAGAGGTTTAATGCAATTTAAAAAGACAAAATCAATTCCAATTGAAGAAGTTGAACCTGTGGAATCAATTGTTAGAAGATTTAAAACAGGTGCGATGTCTTATGGATCAATTTCAAAAGAAGCACATGAAACAATGGCGATTGCAATGAATAGATTACATGGTAAGTCAAACAGTGGTGAAGGTGGAGAAGATCCAGAAAGATTTAAACAACTTCCAAATGGTGATAGTAAATGTTCAGCAATTAAACAAGTAGCATCAGGACGTTTTAGAGTTACTAGTGAATGTTTATGTAGTGCCAATGAAATTCAAATTAAAATGGCACAAGGAGCAAAACCAGGAGAAGGTGGACACTTACCAGGTGGTAAAGTTTATCCATGGGTTGCCAAAACAAGACACTCTACACCAGGGGTTAGCTTAATTTCACCACCACCACATCATGATATTTATTCAATTGAAGACCTAGCACAATTGATTTATGACTTAAAGAATGCTAATAAAGAAGCACGTATTTCAGTTAAACTTGTATCAGAAGCTGGTGTTGGAACAGTTGCTGCCGGTGTTGCTAAAGCAGGTGCTGGTGTTATCCTTATTTCAGGATATGATGGAGGGACAGGGGCTGCCCCTAAAAACTCAGTTTATAATGCAGGTCTTCCATGGGAATTAGGTTTAGCAGAAGCTCATCAAACATTGATCATGAATGATTTAAGAAGCCGTGTTGTTATTGAAACAGATGGTAAACTCATGACAGGTAGAGATCTCGCAATTGCTACTTTACTTGGAGCAGAAGAATTTGGTTTTGCGACAGCACCACTTGTAACAATGGGCTGCGTTATGATGAGAGTATGTAACTTAGATACATGTCCAGTAGGGGTTGCTACACAAAATCCTATTTTAAGAAAACGTTTTAAAGGTAAACCTGAATATGTTGAAAACTTTATGCGTTTCATTGCTCAAGAATTAAGAGAATATATGGCTCAGCTTGGATTCAAAACAGTTGATGAAATGGTTGGTCGTAGTGATTTATTAGAACCCAAGGATGATGTTGAAAATATTGATTTATCAAAAATCTTAAATAATCCATTTACATCTAATAAACATAGTCGTCATGAAAAAAATAATGAATATGATTTCAAATTAAATGAAGTCAAAGATACAACAGTTCTTTATAAACAATTTAAAGAAGCTTTAGATAAACATCAAGGTAAAGAAATTGATGTCCATGTTACAAATATCGATCGTTCATTTGGAACACTCTTTGGATCAGAAATTACGAAGAAATATGGAACATCATTAGAAGAAGATACTTTCAAAGTTAACTGCTATGGAGCAGGTGGTCAATCATTTGGTGCTTTCATTCCTCAAGGTTTAACATTACATCTTTATGGAGATAGTAATGACTACTTTGGAAAAGGCTTATCAGGTGGTAAATTAATTGTGGTACCACCAAAAGATTCAACAATTAAACCAGAAGATAATATTATCATTGGTAACGTTGCTTTATATGGAGCAACATCTGGTGAAGTTTATATCAATGGAGTTGCTGGTGAAAGATTTGCCGTACGTAACTCAGGAGCACATGCCGTTGTTGAAGGTATTGGAGATCATGGTCTTGAATATATGACAGGTGGTATGGTTGTTGTTTTAGGAAAAACAGGGCGTAACTTTGCTGCTGGTATGTCTGGAGGTATTGCTTATGTCTATGATCCAGATAATACATTCTATGAACATGTCAATAAAGAACTTGTAGAATATAAAAATGTGAAATCACGTTATGATGAAGATCAATTAAAAGAAATGATTCAAAAACATTATCAATATACAAATTCAAATGTTGCGAAAAAGATTTTAGATGACTTTGGAAATGAAGTTGCACACTTCAAAAAAGTTGTTCCTCATGATTATAAACGTATGATGTCACTTATTAGTTCATTTGAACAACAAGGACTTACAAATGAACAAGCAAAAGTAGAAGCATTTAATGCTTTTAAGAAAGGAATGTAGATTATGGGAAAACCAACAGGATTTTTAGAAATAGAAAGACAAGTATCAACAGAAGTTGAACCATTAAAACGTATTAAAAACTTTAATGAATTTCATAAACCATTATCTAGAGATGAACAATCATGCCAAGGAGCTCGCTGCATGGATTGTGGAGTTCCTTTCTGTCAAAATGGAAAAATGATTCAAGGAATGGTATCAGGTTGTCCACTAAACAACTTGATACCTGAATGGAATGATTTAATTTTCCATAAAAATTATAAAGCCGCTTTAAAAAGACTTTTAAAAACAAATAATTTTCCAGAATTCACATCAAGAGTATGTCCTGCTTTATGTGAAGCAGCATGTACTTGTGGATTAAATGGAAATCCCGTTACCGTAAGAGAAAATGAAAATGCAATTATTGAAACAGCTTATGCTTCCAATTGGATGCAACCCCATCCACCTAAACATCGTATTGATAAAAAAATAGCAATTATTGGGTCAGGCCCTTCAGGACTTGCAGCAGCCGATCAATTAAATAAAAGAGGTTATCAAGTAACAGTCTTTGAAAGAGAAGATCGTTTAGGAGGGCTATTAATGTATGGTATTCCTAACATGAAACTTGAAAAACATATTATTGATCGTCGTATTGAATTAATGGAAGAAGAAGGTGTTGTTTTTAAAACAAATGCCGGTATTGAAAATAAAAAACAAGTTCAACAATTATATAAAGAATTTGATCGTGTTATTCTTGCTTGTGGTAGTAAAAAAGCTAGAGATATTAAAGCACCAGGGAGAGATGCTAAAGGTATTTACTTTGCTGTTGATTATTTAACTGGAATTACTAAATCATTACTTAATAGTCAATTAGAAGATCAAACTTTTGTTGAAACAAAAGGTAAAAATGTACTTGTTATTGGTGGTGGAGATACTGGTAATGATTGTGTTGGTTCAGCTATTCGTTTAGGATGTAAAGCAGTTATTCAATTAGAAATGATGCCAGAACCACCTCATGAACGTTTGGATTCAAATCCATGGCCTGAATGGCCACGTGTGAAAAAGACAGATTATGGACAAAATGAATCTATTGCTGTCTTTGGACATGATCCTCGTCTTTATCAAACAACTGTTAAAGAGTTTATTAAAGATGATAAAGGAAATGTAAAACAAGTCGTTATTGTCTCACTTGAATCAAAACAAGTAGAAGGTCGCATGCAAATGGTTCCTGTTAAAGGAAGCGAAAAAACATTAGATGCAGATATTGTTTTAATTGCTGCAGGATTTGTAGGCTGCGAAGATTATGTTGCTAAAGCTTTTGATGTAAAACTTACACCAAGAGGAAATGTGTCAGATGAAAATTACCAAACAAATCAAAAACAATTGTATGTTGCTGGTGATATGCGGAGAGGTCAATCTTTAGTTGTTTGGGCAATTAGAGAAGGACGTGAAGTGGCACGTGCAGTTGATGAAGATTTAATGGGGTATTCTAATTTATAGGATATCAAAATATACTCACAATCATTGATAGAAAACCTTGGGATATTCTCGAGGGCTAAAAGTTAGAGAATATTCTCTGGCTTTTTTTGTAAATATTATTTACAATGATTACTTTTATAAGCTGATTTTTGTAAATGTTGGTTTAAATGATAAGAGAATATTTTATAGATTTATAACCTTATGGTATAATGATAAAAAAGAAGACGGAGGTAGTATATGGCTTTACAAAAAGACTTTTTATGGGGTGGAGCGTTAGCTGCTCACCAATTTGAAGGAGGAGTATTAAATACTTCTAAAGGATATTCTGTAGCGGATGTTATGACAGCAGGAGCACATGGTGTACCTAGAGAAATCACTGATGGTGTGGTAGAAGGTAAATATTATCCTAATCATGTAGGAATTGATTTTTATGGACATTATAAAGAAGATATCGCTATGTTTGCGGATATGGGATTTAAATGTTTTAGAACATCAATTGCATGGACAAGAATTTTCCCATTAGGGGATGAAGAAGAACCTAATGAAGAAGGATTACAATTCTATGATGATGTTTTTGATGAATTATTAAAATATGGTATTGAACCTGTTATTACATTATCACATTTTGAAATGCCTTATCATTTAGCTAAAGAATACGGTGGATTTATGAACCGTAAAACAATTGATTTCTTTGTTAAATTTGCAGAAGTATGTTTCAAAAGATATAAAAACAAAGTTAAATATTGGATGACTTTCAATGAAATCAATAACCAAATGAACTTTAAAAACGATATCTTTGGTTGGACAAACAGTGGAGCTCATTTTGGAAACTATGATAATCCAGAAGAAGCAATGTATATCTGTGGACATCATACATTAGTAGCATCAGCTAAAGCTGTTAAAATTGGTAAAGAAATCAATCCTGATTTCAAAATTGGAAATATGATTGCAATGGTTCCAATTTATCCATTTAGTTGTCGTCCAGCCGATCAAGTATTAGCACAACAACAAATGCATAATCGTTTCTTCTTCTGCGATGTACAATGCCGTGGACATTATCCTGCTTATGCTTTAAAAATGTTTGAAAGAAAAAGATTCAATATTGATATCACTGAAGAAGATAAAAAAGCATTAGCTGAAGGTACTGTTGATTATATTGGCTTTAGTTATTATATGACAAATGTTGTAGATTCAACAGTCACAAAAGATGTTTCAAAATCAACAGATGGTTCAAGTGAACATTCAGTTAAAAACCCATATATTAAAGAATCAGATTGGGGATGGGCTATTGATCCAGAAGGATTAAGATATGCATTAAATATGTTCTATGAAAGATATGAAAAACCATTATTTATTGTAGAAAATGGTTTTGGAGCAATTGATGTTAAAGAAGAAGATGGTTCATGCCATGATCCATATCGTATTGATTACTTAAGAGCTCATATCGAAGAAATGAAAAAAGCTGTTGAAGAAGATGGTGTTGATTTAATGGGATACACTCCTTGGGGATGTATTGACTGTGTTTCATTTACAACAGGTGAAATGAAAAAACGTTACGGATTTATCTATGTAGATAGAGATAATGAAGGTAATGGAACATTAGAAAGAAGTAAAAAAGATTCTTATGATTGGTATAAGAAAGTTATTGCTTCTAATGGTGAAGAATTATAATATAGAGGAACTTCCAAACGGGAGTTCTTTTTTTACTAAAAGATAATAAAAATATAATGTATTTACTAAAGAACAATCGAACTTATTTGATATAAAATTTTATAAAATAACCCATTAGAATTTATTTTAGTAAAAAAATAGTTATAAATAATAAATAATAGATTGACTTTTACTAAAATTATGCGATAATACTCTAATGTAAGCGGTGACAACAAGAGAAAGGGAAAATTTTATGAAAAACAAAAAAATAAGTAAAGTTGTTTTATCCGTATTGACATCAATGTCAATGCTTAGTTCGTATTCAGCAACGATCTTTGCTGAAACACCAAGTCAAGAAACAGGTGTTGCGCATGAACATGATTTAATCGAATTAGAACGTAAAAGTGATTTAATTACAAATGGTGGGTTTGATAATAATGGTGGTTCATGGAAAAAAACAGGAACAGGTACATTTGGAAATGATAATGGAAATTATTATGGAAAGTTATCATCAAATTCTAATAATGCAGCAGTTTATCAAGTAGTAAGTTTTAAGAAAAATACAGATTATGTTGTTAAAGGAAAAGTAAAAATTTCTAATGCGAAAGGTCAAGTATTTTTAGCAGTAAAAAATGGTCAATTAAGTGCAGGATTAAAAGATAATAATGGAAAAAAGATTGAAACGACGATTTCTTCATCAGAAGATAAAGCAGGTCAATATCAAGATATAGAATTTACTTTTAATTCAGGTGATAATACTTCTGGATCTATTGCTTTTATTAAATGGACAGAAGAAAATGGTAACCAAGATATTATTCAAGAAGAAGTGTGGATCGATGATGTATCCGTTAAAGAAGTAAGCAATGCTTCAGAAGATGATCAATATGAAATGGTTTGGGCTGATGATTTTAATAAAGGTCAATTAGATACTTCAAATTGGGATTATGAATTAGGTTCAATAAGAGGTGTTGAACAAGAACATTATGTAAATGATCCAGAAAATGTTTATGTAAAAGATGGACAATTAGTTTTACAAGTAACTAATAGAGATAAAGAAGATCAATATAAAAATCCTAGAGGCAATAGACAAGTTATTTATAATTCAGGAAGTATTAGAACTCATGGGAAAAGAGAATTTTTATATGGAAGAATTGAAATGAAAGCAAAACTTCCTAAAGGAAAAGGTGCTTTCCCTGCTTTTTGGACATTAGGTTCAGATTTTACGTTAGATGGTAGAATTAGCAGTGAACAAGGTGCTTCGTGGCCAGTTTGCGGTGAAATCGATATCATGGAAATGATTGGTGCAGAAAATGAAGACTTAAATGGAAAAAGCAATAAGAAAGTTTATCAAACTTTACATGCTGGTTCAGCTGCAGATGTAGATCATTCAAAATCTATTTCAACATATACATTACCAAAAGGCATCTTTAATGATGATTATCATATTTTTGGTCTTAATTGGTCTAAAAATAAAATGGAATTTTATGTTGATAATAAAATTGTAGGATCTATTGATTATAGCAATAATGAAGAATATAAAAGATGTTTTAACAGACCACAATATATTCAAATGAATCTAGCAACTGGTGGAAACTGGGCTGGAGATGCTGGAGATAATCTTGCAGGGCAAAAATATGAAATTGATTATGTTTATTATGGTCAAAATGCTCAACAAAAAGCAGATTCTAAGGAATACTATGAAAATGCAATCAAAATCAATGGTGAACATGATGTGACAATGACAGAAGGTGAAACACCTAATTTATTAGAAGGTGTGACTTCTGATCAGGATAGTATTTTAGATTATTCAATTGATAATGAATATTCATTTAAATCAAAAGGTGGACTTACTTCTGTTGATTTAGTTTGTTCAGGTAAAAATGATAAACAAAGTTTAAAGAAATTAAAACCGGGTAAATATAACTTATACTATACAGCTAGAAGTAGTACTGATTCTACAAAACCATCAACAAGAAGAGCAGTTATACTTACTGTTTTACCTAATGGTAAACAAGATTTAATTGAATTAGATCGAGAACTTATTAAAAATGGTTCTTTTGAAAATGGAACAAATCCTTCATCTGGCTATGAAATAAATAGTCGTACATCATGGCAAGTCACAAATGCAAGATTTACAAAATGGCCAGGATGTTCATATGAAGGAAGCTGGTGTGGTTTTTTACCAGAAAATAATGGAAATGCTAATATTTATCAAACAGTTAATTTAAAGAAAAATACAAAATATAAACTAAAGGCAAAAGTGCAATTAACAGAAGTAGGACAAACAATGTTTGTCAACTTAAAAAAGAATGCACAATATCTTGTAAATAACAATGAAATTACAGTAAAATGTACAGAAGAAAATAAAGGACAATATCAAGATATTGAATTAGATATCGATACAGGAGACCAAGAAAGTATTTTTAATGGTAAAAATTCTACTGATTTAACAGTTTGTTTTATGAAATGGACTGAATCAACAAGTGATGCTACATACAAAGGAAAAGTATTTGTTGATAATGTTTCTTTAACAGAAGTGACAAATGAAGATGAAAATTATAATCTTGTATGGGCTGATGAATTTAATGAAAGTGAATTAGATAAAAAGAATTGGGGTTATGAATTAGGTCATATAAGAGGTTTAGAACAACAACATTATACAAATAGTAAAGATAATGTTTATCTTGAAGATGGAAATTTAGTTATTAAAGCAACAAATAGAAAAACAGAAGATCAATATGAAGTAACACAAGGAGATACTACGAGAAAAGTTATCTATGATTCAGGAAGTGTAAGAACTCATGGTAAACAAGAATTCTTATATGGAAGA
>ERZ791864.1200-NODE-1200-length-19264-cov-22.442969_pt1 | contig 19264 bp, 19 predicted proteins | sample MGYA00510282_ERZ791864 | MGnify/ENA primary metagenome ERZ791864 (study PRJEB30046, sample SAMN00792087) | human gut metagenome | study: EMG produced TPA metagenomics assembly of the A metagenome-wide association study of gut microbiota in type 2... | reverse complement strand
CGGCAAAGAGCAGGGCTTCCTGCTCCACGGTCATGCCCGTGTACACCTTGCAGAGGATCGGCAGATCCTTGCCGCCGTTGCGGAGGATGCGCCCCTCGATGGTGTGTTGCCCATCCGTTACGATGAACTGACCGTTACGGAAACTGACCTTCGGCTCATTTGCCACATATTCGTTAAAGTGGGCGGCAATCAGTTCCACACGCTTGCGCTCCACACCACGCTGATACAGTTCGCGGGGATAGACCAGCTTGCTGCTGTGGATGACCATGAGCTGGTACGGCGGGTTGACATGGATGAAGGGATTGTTATTGTCTTTCAGGCGCATCGCATTTCCTCCTTGATCCTCCAGATGTACGTTTCGGCTTCTTTCAGGATTTCAGCAACCTGCTGTTTACGCTTCGGGATGGTGAGCAGACTTGGGTTGAATGTGAAGCTGTATTCCAGCCGCTGGATCATTGCGTGTACCGCAGCTTCCAGTTCGGTGTACAGCATCATGTCCTCGACACTCCCAGCATTCTCAAAGGACGATTTGATGGGTGTGTAGGGATAGAGGGGCGGCTTGCCGTCAACCACCTCAGGCGGCGCGTAAGCCGCCGTAGAACGGATGATAGGTGGGAGCCGCTGAATGCTCCCCATCGGGTTCAGGGCGAGACTGGCACGGACAGCATCATCCACTCGGTCCATTTCCTCCGGGGTGAGGTGTCCGAGGAATTTCAGCACCCTGCTCTTGTCTACGGTAAAGATCTGCTCTGCCTGAACGATGGACGGAACGGAGAGAAACTCGTTCACCAGCAGGCAGTGGGTCGGCTGGGTATACTTTTTTGCCGCCTTGCTTGTCAATGTGGCCACGATCAGCGTGGGCGAGTAAAAATTTCCAACATCGTTCTGAAGAACGACTGCCGGACGATTCCCGCTTTGTTCTGAACCGATGGCGTTGTCGAAACGGGTGAAGAAAATGTCTCCACGTTGGAATTTCCAGTTTTGAATCAAAAGCTGCCCTCCTTTTGCAATATGTACACCGCCCGCTGCACCTCCTTGGCGGTGGGCGGTGTGTTTGTTCAGCGGTTCATCACAACGTAGTCATGACCGCGCCGGGTCTGGCAGACAGTGCAAGTGTCCATGCTCCGATCTGCGCTGGGAACAATGGCGATTTTGAACGCCTTGGATTCTACAAAACTACAAAGGCAGACACCGCAGAGCGTGCGGATGGACCGAATCATCTCCGGGGTCAGTTCCATTTCCTCGTAGATCGCTTGCTCTAAGGTGGTACGGTCGTTCTCGTTCATAAAACCTCCTATGTAGGACGAAAATGTAGATATATGGAATAAGTAAAAAGAACAGGCGTGGACGAAGACCGAAAACAGCATTCGGCCACGCCTGATTTAATAAGTTAAGGTCTCGCATATTCGCCCTCGGCTCCCTGCGAGTGGGGCATAAACATCTGGCAGCGGACTTGTACCGCTTCATTGGCATTTCAGCCACCCCGTCTGCTTTGTGACCGGGCCGCGAATTACGGAAGTATCATTATCGGAGTACCAGATGAAGGAGCTATTCAGTTTTCAAAGAACATGAGTGCAGACATTTCGTTCAGCGGCTTTCGCCATCTGGTGAATTGCCCTTACACTTACGAGCCATCGAGAAGGCTCAAAAAATAACCAAAAATCAAAACTTCTTCAAAAATAAAGTGATTTTTGCAATTCGCTTATGAATAGCAGGCTGTGAAAGCCTAAATACTTTAGCAATTTCATATTCGTTAAAGCCACTTACAGCGTATAAGGTCAGCAGTTTGAGATCTTCATCTGAAAGTTTTTCTAGTCCGGTGTGTAACCTCTCATCTTGAACTTCGCCTACCCATGCAAAGCGCGTTTTCGTTTCGTGGTAGGTATCCGTTACGGTAATGGCTTTTTCATACTGCTTGAAGTCGCTGGTTTCCGTGGCTGTACTATCATCGGTGGTGTCAGAAACTGTCAGTGTGTTGGTGATCTGGAAAAAGAAAAACTGACTGCAGCGATTCAGCAGGGAGCGGGCCGGAAAGCAATCGAGGTAGTCCGAGCCGAAAAGTCGGTGCAGATGAAGTCTGTTCTGGCTGAACTGAATATGGAACAGTTTCGCCGTGTACCGCTGTATGAGAGTTATATAGCCGATGAAATCACCGAAGAACAATATCGTGCCGAACTGCTGGACTACGAAGAAGCACATCGGAAATTGAATGAACAGCTTACAACAATTATGGAAGATACGCTGGTATGGGAACGAGCGTTGAGCCTGCGCAATCCATGGATTCAGCAGATGGCACAGTATAAGACCCCGGAGGAACTTGACCGCAATTTTGTGAAAAAGTATATCGAGCAGGTCACGGTTACATTACGGGACGATGGACAGGCAGAAATCAGCCTGACCATGAAAACGGATGAATGGAAACAGATGCTTAGTCGGATAGAAGTGGAGGGTACAGACAGTGGCACGAAAGAGTAGAAAAAATCTCCCGCAGCCGGAACAGGCGGCAGCTTCTGTGCTGCTCCCGGAACTGGAAGAAGCAAAAATGCCTGCGGCAATCTATGGGCGGCTTTCTGTTGAGGATGAAGAAACAGAAGAATGCATGGAAACGCAGATCGCACTGGTGCAGGACTATATCAACCGCAGCAGGGAACTGAGCTATGTGGATACCTACTTCGACAATGGATTTACGGGAACAAATTTCAAGCGGCCTGCATTTACCCGCCTGATGAACGATGTGCGGCAGAAGAAAATCAAGTGCATCGTGGTGAAAGACCTCTCGCGCTTTGGTCGCAACTATCTGGAAGCAGGATACTATATCGAAACGGTGTTTCCATTTTTGGGTGTTCGATTGATTGCTGTTACAGATAATTTTGATAGTACGCGCATAGAGGACATGGAAAGTCTGGCTCTCCCGATTCGGAATATGGTCAACGCAATGTACGCGAAAGACATATCCAAAAAGATATGGACTTCTTTGCAGCGCAAAAAAGAAGCAGGCTATGCAGTCGGAAACGATGCTCCGTATGGCTATATTCGGAACCCCGTGACAAAGCGTAATGAAATTGACCCGGAAGCTGCATTTTATGTGCAGTTGATTTTCCAGTGGGAACTGATGGGTGTACCAATTTTTGAAATTGCTCGACGGATGACATTGCTGCAGGTTCCGACTCCACGGGAGTGGCATAGAAAAATGGTTGAGGAAAAAGAAGTGCTTACCTGTAAAAAGTGGGGCGTAACCACGATCCGGCACATTCTGGAAAATCAAACCTATGTGGGCGATACCATCAACAATAAGAGTACACAGAAGTTATTCGCAGGACAGGACAGGCACGACCTTCCCAAAGAACAGTGGTATGTGGCAAAGAACACACATCCGGCCATCATTGCAAGGGATGATTTTGAAAAGGTGCAAAAAATCTTGAACAAGAATCGAGCAGTATTCAAGACAGTAAGAGCAAAGTCGGAGCAGATTCGGGCAGAATATCAGAATGACCTTGCAGGAATGGTGTTTTGCGCAGACTGCGGCAGACCGATGGAGTTTGAACGACTGCCGCATGGAGCGGAAGAAAGTAAAAAGGTCTGCTATTACATCTGCAAGGCAAGACAGGCTGACGATAAGTGCATCGGCCATCAGATTCCGGAAAAACTGCTGAAAGCCCTGATAATGGATCAGCTGCATTTGTTCATTGTCCAGCTGAGCGATAAACGGAAGGTGCTGAAAGAATTGCAGAAAATCGAGGATGTGCAGAATCCCGTTTACCGGGCAAAGGGTGAAATTATGAGCCTGACCGATAAAGTCAGCCAGATGGCCAAGAAGCGGGAACAGCTTTATGCAGACTATGTGGCTGGTGTGGTGGATTCCGAAGATTACCAGCTGATTCGGGAAGATTATTCCAGACAGTATGATGGTCTACGGGCTGCGCTGCAGGAAGCAGAAAACAAAAAAGCGGAAGTAGAACGGCAGATCGAAGAATACCTGAATATGACTTCTCATTTGGAAGAACAGCTGGACAACTTTGAATTTGACATTCAGTTGGTAAAATCCCTTGTGCAGAAAATCGAAGTGAGTGCGGACAAGCGGATTCGGATTATTTTCGGATTTCAGGATGTGTTTACAGAACTTGGAAAGGAGAGTGCAGAAACATGATTGCAGCGTATCAGCGCATTTCAAGGGCTGATGGCGACTTGGGCAAAGATGGCAAGGATAAGAGCAACAGCATTGAGAACCAGAAAGAACTGATCCAGCGGTATATCTCCTGCAAAGAAAGCCTGCAAAATGTGCCTGTGATGGATTTTGTAGATGACGGCTACACAGGCAGCAATTTTGACAGACCTGGATTCCAGCAGATGATGGATGGTGTGCGCAATGGCAAGATTGATACCATCATCGTGAAAGACCTTTCCCGTTTTGGTCGTGATTATATCGGTGTGGGCGAATACATGGAGCAGATTTTCCCCCTGCTGGGTGTCCGGCTCATTGCTATCAACGATAACTATGACAGCAATAATTATAAAGGTACAACGCTGGGAATGGATGTGGTCGTCAGTAATCTGGTAAATACCATGTACTGCCGGGATGCAGGAAAGAAACTGCGGACTGCCAATCAGGTTAAGTGGCGCAAGGGTATTACAACGGCATCTGCTGCACCGTTCGGCTATCAGTTCGACCCGGACAAAAAGGGCGCATTTATCATCGACCCGCCAGCAGCAAAAATCGTGCGGCGTATTTTCGATCTTGCGATTCTGGGATTGGGTACAAGAGAGATAGCAATGATGCTCAATGACGAAAATGTTCCTGTGCCGAGCGTATATAACAAAGAAAATAAGGCGTATGGCAAGGAAACGACCTATACCATCGCCCCAGTGATTCTTTGGGATAGTACTCGCGTTTGGAAAATCCTCACGGCGTATGTGTACACCGGGGCAATGGTTCTGGGCAAAACAAAAACACTGATTTCTGGCAAAAGCATTGTCAGAACGGTTCCCAAAGGACAGCAGTTTATTACGGAGGGAACCCATGAAGCAATCGTAAGTCGTGAAGAATATGAAAAAGCGCAGCTTGTCATAAAGAGCAACAGCCATAAAGTGCTGATGGGCAGCGTGGACTTTCCATTGAAAGGCAAAGTTCGCTGCGGAAATTGCAGGCGAGTGATGGCGCACAATTTCAAACAGGTTGTGCCGACATTCTGGTGCAGAGAGGGCTTGGAACTGGTTGGGCAGACCCAATGCACATCTGAGATATTTCAGGTCAGTGATATTGAAAGTGCCGTCTTTCAGGCACTGAAAAAGGAACTCTCTCTGCTAGATTCCCTTTATGGTGATATTCAAAAGGAAGAGCAGGCTTTGAAAGAAGCCCACAAAAGGGCAAACCGCCGAAAAACTCTGATGGAGCAGGAACTTAAAAATCTGAAAGGTGAGAAGATGCGGATGTATGAAGAATATGCAGCCGGAACACTCCCACTTGATACCTACAAGCAGAAAAAGCAGGAGTGTGACAGACGAATTTCAGAGGTGCAAGAGCAAATCGAACAATCCAAGGCGGAAGAATCCGCTGAGAGCGTTGTGCCGGGAACGGTACGCGCAGCAGCGGAGCAGGCAGAAAATTTCCTGCACGGGACGAGGCTCACAGCGGGTATGGTGTCGGCCTTTATCGAAAATGTCTTTGTGCATGATGGAGGACGCATCGTGGTACGGTTCAAATATGAGCAGAGCATCCAGGATGCTGCGAGAGCATTGCACAAGAGCTGAATTTCAAAAAAGGCTGAGTTGCCCATGTTGTAACATCAGAGAGTGTGTTATAATATGGGCAACAGACCAGCCAGAAAGAGGACATTATGAAAGCGATTCGATGGCTGTTAAAATTGATGCTGGTGATGATAACCCTCCCGCTGATCCTTGCTGTATGGCTGGCAAAGTGGTTTGTGGTATTCCTGAATCACTGTTCTGCATGGATTTTCTATCTGCTGGGCAGTGTGCTACTGGCAACGGCGATTCTTTCGTACCTCATGCAGCAGTCGCAAGGGGTGGAAGCACTTCAAATGCTGATCGGTGGATTTGTGATTTTTATGATACCGCAGGTGGTCGGCAGCGTGGTCGTGCTTCTGGAACTGGCGGCAGTAATGCTTCGGCAGGTATGGTACATATAAAATAGGGAAGCGTACAGATAGTGAAATTGGCGGCGATTCATCATGTGGCGATTATCGTTTCTGACTATGAAAAAGCACGGGATTTCTATGTGAACAAGCTGGGTTTTGCAGTTGTGAGAGAAAATTTCCGTAAGGAGCGGAACGACTGGAAACTGGATTTGCGTGTCGGTGACGGAGTCAATGCGATTGAATTGGAGATTTTTGCAGAGCCGACCCCACCCAAACGTGTAAACAGGCCGGAAGCCTGTGGGCTGCGGCATTTGGCGTTCCGGGTGGAGGATGTGGAAGCTACCGTGGCAGAACTTGCACAGATGGGGATTGAATGTGAACCGATTCGATTGGACAGCTACACCAAAAAGAAAATGACCTTTTTCTTTGACCCGGATGGCCTGCCCTTGGAACTGCACGAATAAAAAACAACGCCCTCATAGTTGAGAGGATTCGTAAATCTTCTCGGCTATGAGGGTGTTTCATTCCGCAGGAATGGGAGGGTTAGATGTTGAGCGTTTCTACCCATGCAGATAAGTCGGCTTTACTGGAATAGGAGTTGAACACCTTACCATGCAGCAACTTTGCACCGGGGCAGCTCGGCGCAAGTTTCTCATTGGTCTTACCCATGCCGCTGCCGCCGGAGGTAGCAAAGGGTATGATGGTCTTACCCTTTAAGTTGTAGCTCTCTAAAAATGTATTGATGATGGTTGGAGCAACATACCACCAGATAGGGAAGCCGACAAAGATGATGCCATACTCATCCATGTTATCGCGTTTGGCAGCAATAGCAGGGCGAGAGGTCGGGTTGCTCATTTCGATGGTACTGCGAGCCTTCTTGTCCATCCAGTTCAGATCGGCCTTAGAGTACGGAACTTCCGGCTGAATTTCAAAAATGTCTGCACCGATGGCATCTGCCAGATTTTCGGCAACTCTTGCGGTAACGCCGCTGGCAGAAAAATAGGCGACAAGTCTTTTGCTCATGGCAATGCACTCCCTCTTGATGATTTTGTATAGGATAAGTATAGCACGGCAGGGGAGGAGCATCAAGCGGTTGTCCATGATATAACATTAGTGACAATGTTATATTATGGACAACTGTTCGTAAAAATTTAAGGATTTTGAGGGAGTTGCACAGCTTGATATGATGGGCGGTTTATGGTAAGATAGAATTACAATGGCGGACAAAGCTACTATTGACTACGACAAGGAGGTGTAAGCCAATGGGATTAGCTGATACCGTGACTAAAGCCTATATGAAAGATAATTCTGTGTTTGCAGATGCGTTTAATTACTTGATTTATGGCGGTGAGGCGGTTGTAGACCCTAAACAACTGCAAGAACTGGATACTACGGAGATCGCTTTACCGTTTGGATCACAGGATGAAGAGGGAAAGCAGCCAGAAGAAGCAGTTCAGAAATACCGTGATGTGCTGAAATCGGCAATCATTAAACAGGATGATGAGGCTGCATACATTTTACTGGGAATCGAAAATCAGACTGATATTCATTATGCAATGCCCGTTAGAAATATCATTTATGATGCTCTCCAGTACGGCAAACAGGTGGCTGATATTGCAGCCAAGCATCGCGCAAGTGATGGAGATTCAAAAGGGCATAGCCGTGGTGAATATCTTTCTGGATTCTACAAGGAAGATAAGATTACGCCTGTTATCACGCTTGTGCTTCACTTTGGCGCAAATGAATGGGATGGGCCGTTGTCACTCCATGAGATGATGGCGGTTAAAAATAAGAATCTTCTGAACTTTGTGCAGGACTATCAGATTCATCTGATCGACCCTGCAAAGCTGAGCGTGGAGGACTTGGAAAGATTCTCTTCAAGTCTGAGAGAGGTAATTGGGTATATTAAATATTCCAAAGATAAGAAACGCTTATCTGAATTTTTGACTGATAATCCGCGTATGCTGATAGAAGCGAACGCGGCGAGGGTTATTAAAGCAGTTACGAATACACCGCTGGATATTCCAGAGGGCGCGGAGGTGATTGATGTGTGCAAAGCTGTTGAGGAAATGATGAATGAAAGCGAAGAGCGAGGCGAACTCAGGATGCTCGTGCAGCTTGTTCGAGATGGAGATTTGAAGCTGGAACGTGCTGCTGAAAAAGCAAAAATGACTGTCGAACAGTTTGAAAAGGTAATGGATAATACTCCTTTGCAGGCGGTATAAGATAAACAGAATATAGAAAACAGATAAGCCCTACAAGGCTCAAATTGGTTCAAAACCGATTGAAAGCCCTGTGGGGCTTATTTTTTTGCGCCTTTTTCAAATTTATTTGTGAAAAAAGTTGTCCAAGACTTGACATCGGGCGGTCATGAATGGATGAGAGCCAAGTGGTCGGCTCCGATTCGTAAATACTGGAAGATTTCTGAGCAGATGATGGTCAAATATTGTGATCTTGCTATCTGCGATTCTGTGAATATCGAAAAGTATATCCACGAGTGTTATGACGGGAAAGGAATCAAGGGCAGAAATCCCAAAACCACATTCATTGCTTATGGTGCCGATTTGACACTCAGCAAGCTGGCTGATGATGACGAAAAGCTGGTGAATTGGTATAAGGAAAAAGGTCTGACAAAAAAAGATTATTACCTTGTTGTTGGCCGTTTTGTGCCGGAGAACTCGTTTGAGGTTATGATTCGTGAGTTCATGAAGAGTGGAAGCAAAAAAGATTTTGCACTTATTACGAATGTGAACGATAAATTCCTGAACGAGTTGGAAGAGAAACTTCATTTCAAGAGTGACAAGAGAATCAAATTTGTTGGCACAGTATATGATCAGGAACTCTTGAAAAAGATTCGGGAAAATGCCTATGCGTATTTCCATGGACACACGGTTGGAGGTACGAATCCTTCACTGATTGAGGCTCTTGGTAGCACGGATCTGAACTTACTGGTTGACGTTGGCTTTAATAAAGAGGTTGCAGAGGATTGCGCATTGTACTGGAGCCGCAAACCGGGTAGCCTCGCAAGGTTAATTGATCGTGCAGACAAAATGAGTACCGAAGAAATCGTGGAAATGGGGCAGAGAGCCAAGAAGCGTGTTGCTGAAGAGTATACATGGGATAAAATCTGTGGACAGTATGAAGAAGTATTTGTGGGAAAACAACTATGAATGAAGTAAAGAAATATCGGAATATTGATGCACTCAGAACATTTGGATGTTTGGCAATTATTGCGTGGCATGTTGAGGCTAACATGAATTTTAATGGGGGGGGGTACTGCAAAAGATAATACCTTCTTTTGACTACTTGGTATATCTCTTTATGATAATTAGCGGATTTGGAATGTGCAATGGATATTATCACAAACTCAAAAGCGGAACGTATGATTTGAACACGTTTTATGTGAATAGATATAAACGTACAGTCCCTTTTTTTGCGATATTAATATTCCTGGATTGTGTGATTGAATTCAGCCCAGAAGCATTATATGAAGGGCTAATGGAAGTAACGATGTTGTTTGGCTTTTTACCCAATAACTCGTTAAACGTAATTGGAGTCGCATGGACGCTTGGAGCTATTTTTGCATTTTATATTATTTTTCCGTTTACTGTGTTTTTACTCTATAGTAGAAGAAGAGCGATAATGTCCTTCGCGGTGTCTATACTGATTATGTTTATGTGTCAAAACTATTTTATGACAAAGAAATTTGTTTCGGATAGCTTTGTTATGAGACATTCATTCTTATATTGTTTACCTTTTTTCCTTATGGGAGAATTGATATTTTTATATAAAAATGAAATTTCATCAGTGGTAAATGGATGTTCTTCAAGTATTTTGTCAAGGCATGGGTCGCAATCTATCTGGTCAGCAATACGTTCACAATTACAATGGCAGTCTTTGACGTTGGACAATCGGTGGTCAATTCGGCTTCCGGTATCATCAACGGCGAGACTGCCATTGATGTTAGTTCGCTGTCCATGCAGATGCAGGCGGCGATGGCAACCATGGAGATCGGTGAACTGGTAGTGCTGGCTCTTGAAACCTTCCTTGTCAGCTTCTGCATGAAAATTATGTCGGTGGTGATAACTGTCATTGTCTATGGGCGCATGATAGAGATTTATCTCTATACATCGCTTGCCCCGATCCCGTTCGCAACGATGAGCAACCGTGAATGGGGTCATGTAGGAACCAATTATTTCAGAGGGCTGTTCGCCCTTGCATTTCAGGCATTTCTGATGATGGTCTGTGTGGCGATTTACGCAGCACTGATTTCTTCGGTGCGGATTTCCAGCAATATGCACTCCGCGCTGATCGGCGTTGCAGCGTATACCGTGATTCTGTGCTTCAGCCTGATGAAAACGGGAAGTCTGTCCAAACAGATCTTCGGCAGTCACTAAAACCGGGAAAATCCGAGGAAAGGAAAGACAGCAGACAGAAAGCCGTATCCCGGCGGCGTGTCTGACTGTCATGGTGAAGAATGGCTTATGTGACAATCCCGAAAGACCTGTCCAAAGTGAAGAACAAGGTCTTTCTCAACCTGACAAAGCGACAACTCATCTGTATGGGCTTTGCGGCATCCATCGGTGTCCCGTTCTACTTTCTTACACGGGAAACGCTTGGTACAAGCAACGCGGCGGCGGGCATGGTGCTGCTGATGCTCCCGGAATTTTTCTTTGCGCTGTTCGAGAAAAACGGGATGCACCTTGAAACCATCCTGACGAACTTCATCAATGTCCGTTTCAAACGTCCGGCGGTTCGCCGCTACGAGATCGAAAATCTGTACGAATATGAGCCGGAGAAACCTGTAACACCAAAAGTGAAGAAGGGAGGCATTATTGGGAAAAGAAAAGGATAAGAAGCCGCTGTTCGGCGGCATCTTCCAGAAATTCTTCAAGCCGTCTGCAAAGGCAGAAGCAAAAAAGAAGAAAGAGCATCACTTGACCGTGCAGCGGTCGATTCCGTATCTGGAAATGGGACGGGACGGCATCTGCCGAGTGGAGGAACATCTGTATTCCAAAACCGTCCGCTTCTATGACATCAACTATCAGCTCGCGCAAAACGAAGATAAGAACACCATTTTTGAAAGCTGGTGTGACTTCCTCAACTACTTTGATTCCAGCATCCGCTTTCAGCTTTCGTTCATTAACCACAAAAGTGATATGAGCGAATACAACAAGGTCATTCAGATCGAGCCGCAGCATGACCAGTTCGATGATGTACGCATGGAATATGCGCAGATGTTGAAACAGCAGCTTGCCAAGGGCAACAACGGTCTGGTTCGGACGAAGTACATCACGTTCAGCATTGAAGCCAAAAGCGTGAAAGAAGCAAAGCCCCGGCTGGAGCGTATCGAAACCGATATTCTCAACAATTTCAAGGTGCTGGGCGTAAAAGCATATCCGCTGAATGGTGTGGAACGCTTACAGATCATGTATGAGATGTTCCATCAGGAGGAAGAACGGAAGTTTGAGTTCAGCTATGACCGCATCCTGCAAAGCGGCATGACCACAAAGGATTTCATTGCTCCGACCAGTTTCCTGTTCAAGAGCGGAAAGGACTTCCAGATGGGAGATACCATTGGCGCAGTATCCTATCTGAACATCCTTGCCCCGGAACTGACGGATAAGGTGCTGGCAGAGTTTCTGGACATGGACAAGAATCTGGTAGTCAGCATCCATGTGCAGTCGGTAGACCAGCTCAAGGCAATCAAACTCATCAAGGGCAAGATCACTGACCTCGACCGCATGAAGATCGAGGAACAGAAAAAGGCGGTGCGTTCTGGTTATGATATGGAAATTATTCCGAGTGACCTTGCAACTTATGGCGGGGAAGCCAAGAAGATTCTGGATGATCTGCAGAGCCGCAATGAGCGTATGTTCCTTATTACGGTGTTGTTCCTCAATGCAGCGAAAACCAAACAGGAGCTGGACAGTGCGGTATTTCAGACGGCTGGTATCGCTCAGAAGTTCAACTGTACCCTGAATCGACTGGACTATATGCAGGAGCAGGGACTTATGAGCAGCCTGCCGCTGGCCAATAACCTTGTCCCCATCAAGCGGGCATTGACTACAACTTCCACCGCCATTTTCGTGCCGTTCACCACGCAGGAACTTTTCATGGAGGGCGATTCCCTCTATTACGGTCTGAATGCAGTGTCTAACAACATGATTATGGCAGACCGCAAACAGCTCAAAAATCCGAACGGTCTGATTTTGGGTACGCCTGGTTCTGGTAAATCGTTCAGCGCAAAGCGTGAAATGACAAACGTGTTCTTCACGACAACGGACGATATTATCATCGCAGACCCGGAAGGCGAGTATTATCCGCTGGTCGAAGCACTGGGCGGGCAGGTCATTCATATCTCATCCACCAGCCGGGACTACATCAACCCGATGGACATTAACCTGAACTATGCGGACGATGATAACCCGCTGGGCATGAAGTCGGACTTCATCCTTTCCCTGTGTGAACTTATCATGGGTGCACGGGACGGCATGGAGCCGGAAGAAAAATCCGTCATTGACCGATGCCTGCCGCTGGTCTATCAGAAATATCTGAATGACCCGAAACCAGAGAATATGCCGATTCTCGGTGATCTGTACGACTGCCTGCGGGAGCAGAAAGAACGGCAGGCGCAGCGCATCGCCACGGCACTGGAAATCTATGTCAATGGTTCGCTGCGGGTGTTCAACCATCAGACGAATGTGGAACTGGATAACCGCCTTATCTGCTTTGACATTAAAGAGTTGGGAAAGCAGCTCAAAAAGCTGGGTATAGTTATATCAAGGAACATCCAGGGCTGACTCTGACGGATACCTATGTGGACAATGGATTTACAGGAACAAACTTTGACCGCCCGGAGTTTGAGCGTATGATGCAGGATGTGCGGACAGGGAAAATCCAGTGCATTGTGGTTAAGGATTTGTCCCGCTTTGGTCGTGACTACATTGAAACAGGCAACTATCTGGAAACGATTTTTCCGATGCTGCATATCCGGTTTATTGCTATCAATGATGATTTTGACAATATCCGGCAGTCGGATGTGGACAGTCTTGCAGTTCCCATCAAGAACATGGTAAACAGCCTGTACGCAAAGGACATTTCAAAGAAAATTGGGCTGAGCTACCAGATGCGTAGGGAAAAAGGAATCCCTACTTCATGGTGTGTGCCGTATGGCTATCGCATGAATGAACAGAAAAGTCAGTATTATCAGGCGCAAAAGGCAATCCGCAATGTTGCTCCGATCCAATACAAGACCGAAGATGATTTTGCTCTGAAAGGCAAAATATGCTGCGGAAACTGCCTGAGACAGCTCCGGCATGAGAAGCAGTATGGCGAAATGGTATTCTGTTGCGGTCACAAAAGGTCAGTAGGAAAATTCTCGCACTGCTATTCAGGCTATTACAGAGAGCAGGCGGTCAATTCAAGAGTTGCCCGCGCTATAAAAACGGTATTTACAGCATTGGAAGTTGTGAATCAGGGAATGCAGGAGAAAAAATCCATAACCTTGCAGTGTGTAGATGTTGATGATTTGAAAAAGCAGGCAGAAATGATTCGGGCAGAGCAAATTAAACTCTATGAATCGTATGATTACTTCCTATTAGGAACACTGTAAATACAAGGCTTTTCGGAGCCTACAAATCAGAAAAAATAATATTTGATCTATCACATTACGCAAAAAGCCGTCCGGCATGAAAAACGGGCGGCTTTTTCGCGTGGATAGACGGAAAGGAGGCACAAAAATAACTACAAAATTTTAGCGTTCAAATTTGTGCAACTTTAACGAAAAGGAGGATCGTAAATGGCCGATGAAAAACTGAACACAGGCCCTGCGGAGAATACTTCCCCGGAGGCCGCCGGGCCTATCACCACACCCGAACAGGCCGCAGCGTCTGAGCCCCGGCAGGAACAGACCGGGCCTGCCATACCTGAGTCCGGCGATGTGGTTGTGTCCTTTGACAAAATCAATGAACTTATGGCGGAAAAGAGGCAGAACGCCCGCGCCGAAGTCGAAAAGGCGGAAACCCCCGAAACGCCAGAGGCGGCAGCCCCCGGAGGAACACCGCAGCCCGCCAATACGGAGGAACCGAAAAAGCCGCGCCGTGGCCGTCCGCCGAAAGCGGAAAAGGCCGCGACTGAAAATCAGAAAGCGGAGAAATCGGCTGGGGCACGCAAGGGCCGCCCACCCAAGGCGGATAAGGCGGCCCCTGACAAGCCCAAGCCGTCCAAACGAGACAAAGTGTCCCGAAGTGACGGAAAGGCCCCGGATGCCAAGGAGCCCGTAAAGCCCACACAGGATACGGCACCGAAAGAAGCTGCTGTGGAACAGACGGCTCCCGCGCCGACCACACCTCCCCGCCCGGTTGAGGAAGGCAAGCTGGTTTATCTGAAACTTTCCGAGGTTCATCCATTTCACACATTCCGTCCGCACCCCTTTAAGGTAAGGGACGATGCGAAAATGCAGGAAATCGTTGCTTCTATCCGCGTAAACGGTGTAATGGTTCCCGGTCTTGCCCGCCCGGAGAAAGATGGAAACGGCTATGAAATTGTAGCGGGCCATCGCCGTACCCACGGCAGTGAACTGGCGGGGCTGGAGGAAATGCCCTTTATCGTCCGTGAAATGACCGACCACGAAGCGGTACAGGCCATGAAGGACAGCAACAAGCAGCGTGACGGGATGCTCCCCAGCGAATTGGCCGCGCTGCTGGAACTCGAGGTTGAGGACATCAAGCATCAGGGCGGGCGGCTGAAAGGCGTTGCAGAAGGCGATGTTGGGAAACGCTCGGTTGAGATTGTGGGCGAGGCGCATGATATGAACTATAAAAAGGTCATGCGCTACTTGCGGCTCAACTCCCTTGTGCCGGAGCTTCTGGATAAGGTAGACGATAAAAAGATGGGCTTCATGCCTGCCGTGGAGCTGTCCTACATCAAACCGAAAAATCAGAGGCTTATCGCTGTTTCCATTGACGGGGAGCAGGCTTCGCCCTCGCTGGCCCAGGCTAAACGGCTCCGGGAGCTGGATAAGGAAGGCAAGCTCAACGGCGATGTCATTGACGGTATCTTATCAGAACAGAAAAAGGAGGATCGAGGCGTGATTATTTCTACTGCGGAACTGGAAAAGTATTTTGGCAAGGAGGTCACTCCCGCCAAAATGAAAGAACAGATTATGTCCCTGCTGGATGACTGGAAAGAAAAACAGCCGCCGGAGCTGGCAAAAGCCCCGAAAAAGCAGGAACTTGACAAGTAACAACTTCGAGACACTTTGTCCCGAGGGCCCTGCCCTCGCGCAGAGGCTCTGGTGGTATATATCCCCCGTCGCCGCCTGTTTTTTAGTACAGCCGGGAGTGGGCCGTCAAGGGTGCAGCGCACCGCCGTTTTCGGCGGCTCGCCCTTGACGGTCTGCCCCGGCTGTGCTATTTCCCCGGCAAGCGGCGGGGGTATATCCTCCAGAGCCGCCCCCTTTCCCAAGACTGGGAAAGGGCGTGGGGTTTGGGTTGAACTTTCTTATTAAAATATCGGAGGTATGAACGATGAAACGACCCCTTGCTTATATCACCGCTGCATGGCTCGGCGGCGATAGCGAAAACGCAGAACTGGCGGCGCAGTATTGCCGCACCGTGTATGAGGCAGGCTTTTCTCCTATTTGCCCGCCCCTGTACTTGCCCCTGTTTCTCAATGATGCTGTTCCCGAGGAGCATAAAAGCGGCATCGACATGAGCCGTGACCTGCTCCGCCGTTCTCATGTGCTGGTTGTCTGCGGGCACAGTATGACCGAAGCCATGAAAAATGATATTGCCGTGGCCCAGCGGCTGGGAATTACGGCAACAACCCTTGAGGGCATCCTGACCGTCAAGGGACAGGGCCGCCGCTAATGGCAACCCTGTTTGAAGCCTACGTTACCAATGCGGGGAAGTACAGCGAGGGCCAGCTTGTGGGTGAAACACTGAAATTTCCCACGACCGCCCAGGAGGTGGAGGCTCTCTTGAAACGGATCGGCGTGGATGGCGTCCGCTATCAGGAAATTTTTATTACCTCTTTCGATGGGGATGTGCTGGGGCTCTATGACCATTTGAGCGAGTATGAAAATCTGGACGAGCTTAATCATCTGGCCTGCCTGCTTTCCGAGCTTACCTCATCGGAGCTGGAAACACTGGAGGCCGTCCTCGACAGCGGCGATCACTGTTCTTCGGTGCGGGACATCATCAATCTGACACAAAATCTGGACTGTTACGGCTTTTACCCCGGCGTATCCGATGAGGAAACGCTGGGGCGTATTTATGTGGACGATCTGGAAATGTTGGATGTGCCGGATCAGGTAAAACCGTATTTCGATTATGAGGCGTATGGCCGGGATGCCTGCATCCACGAAAACGGCCATTTTGCCCCGGGCGGCTATGTTGTCAAAGAAAGCGATCATTTCGTGGAAGTGTATCACGGCTTGCAGGATATTCCCAAGGAGCATAAGGTATTCTCTTTCCCGAAGCTCTCTATCCGGGAGCAAATGGCCGCTTATCAGGAAATCATAGATGGTTCTTCTTTGGAGGGCTACCGTCAAATGCAGAAAAAAGACCGTGGGGATCGGTGATGGCACTTCGAGACAAATTGTCCCAAGGAAGGAGGCGGTGTAACTGATTGATGAAGATATTTCCCGGCGTACGATAGCCATATCCGTAAAAACAACCAAGCTGACGGCGCGGGGACTGGCGTATGTGCTGGGCATGGTGGGCCGGAAGATCCGCAAGGCATACCGTGGGCGGCAAGTACCGCATGGAAAACAAAGTGTGCGAAAGCTCATGGCCCACGGTACAGCCACAAACAGCATTGAGCTATCCGGGGATGCCAAGTCCTTTGACCGCGTGGCCCGGAAATGGAATGTAGACTATGCGTTCTATAAAACCGGGCCGGACAAATACCTGCTGTTTTTCAAGGCTGGACAGGCAGACGCAATGACCGCCTGCTTTTCTGAGTATTCCCGGAAGGTGTTAAGCAAAGCAAAATCGAACCGTGTTCCCATCCGAGAACAACTGCAACAGGCGGCGGATCAGCTTTCCAAAGAAAAGCCGAAACAGAAAGAACGTGCAAAGGAGGTGGCCCATGAGGACAGATAAGATTAGAAAATATCTCATTCCGAACATTCCCTATCTGTTCATCCTGTGGGCGTTCCTCAAGCTGGGAACGGCCTACCGGCTGGCGGCGGGTAACGATTTTGCACATAAGCTCATCGGGCTGGGCCAGACGATTGGCCCGGCCTTTGCTGACTTTGCACCCGGTCTTGCCCCGCTGGATTGGCTTGTTGGTATTGTAGGAGCCGTTGGTTTCCGGCTGCTGATCTATTTCAAAAGCAAGAACGCTAAGAAGTTTCGGCGGGATGCAGAATACGGCAGCGCCCGGTGGGGAACGGAAAAAGACATCAAACCGTTTGTTGATCCAAGGTTTGAAAACAACGTGATTTTGACCGGGACGGAGTTTCTCACGATGAACACCCGCCCGAAAATCCCCGCAAATGCCCGAAACCTGAATTGCTGCATTATCGGCTCGTCCGGCTCCGGCAAAACCCGCTTCTGGCTCACGCCCCAGCTTTTACAGGCTCATTCCTCTTATGTGGTGGTCGATCCCAAAGGCGGTGTGCTGGGACAGGTCGGAGCTTTCCTGCAAAAACGCGGGTACAAAATCAAGATATTCAACAGCATAGATTTTTCAAAATCCATGCACTATAACCCGCTGGCGTATATCCGCAACGAGGCCGATATTCTGAAATTCGTGGATGCCCTGATTTCCAACACAAAGGGCGAAGGCAAGGAAGGCGATCCATTCTGGACGAAATCGGAAACGCTTTTATACTGCGCCCTGATTGCCTACATCATTTTCGAGGGGCCTGCCGAGGATCGGAACATGAATACCCTTGTGGATATGATTTCCGGCATGGAGGTCAAGGAGGATGACGAGGACTTTATGAACGCGGTGGACTATATGTTTGCCGGGCTTGAAAAGCGCAAGCCGGATTGCTTCGCGGTCAAACAGTATAAAAAGTACAAATTGGCCAGCGGCAAGACGGCAAAAAGCATTTTAATTTCCTGCGGTGCGCGGCTGGCTCCCTTTGACATCCCGCAGCTTCGTGAAGTCATGGCCTATGACGAATTGGAGCTTGACCGCATCGGAGATCGGAAAACGGCGGTATTCTTCATCATTTCCGATACCACGCAGACCTACAACTTTTTAGTGGCGCTTGCTTTTTCGCAGATGTTCAACCTCCTGTGTGAACGGGCGGACAATGTTCACGGTGGCCGCCTGCCGCACCATGTACGGGTGCTGTGGGACGAGGCAGCCAACACGGGACAGGTGCCCCAGCTCGAAAAGCTGGTCGCGGTTATCCGCTCCCGCGAGGTGAGTCTTTGCCTGCTGTATCAACAGTTGGCACAGTGCAAGGCCATTTACGATAAACACGCTGAGACAATCCTCGGCAACATGGACAGCGTGGTGTTCCTCGGTGGCCGCGAAGCCAGCACTATCAAGGAAATCTCCGAGAACTGGCTGGGAAAAGCCACAATCAGTATGCAGACCGACAGCCGCTCCCGTGGCCAGTCGGAAAGCTACAGCCAAAACACCCAGCGGCTGGGCCGGGAACTAATGACCCCAGCCGAGCTTGCAACCATGCCGGGAGACAAATGTATTTTGCAGCTTCGGGGCCTGCCCCCGTTCTTCTCTCCCAAGTATGATCTGAAACGGCATCCGAACTACCGTTATACGGCGGAGGCCGATAAACAGAAAAACGCTTTTGACCTCGACAGGCTCATTAACCGCCGCAGGCGGCCCGGTCTGAACGAGGCGTGTACGATGTATGAGGTGACTGTGCCGGACGATGCGCTCACAGAAGAGGACGAGGACATCCTCAACTATGATGACATCGACGATCCAGACGCCTTTGCATAAACGCTTCGAGACAAAGTGTCCCGAAGTTTGTAACCTGCCGCCTGCAAGGGCGGCTTTTTTGTTACCGGGAAAATCCCGGAGAAATGGAGGCTTATATGGCATTTTTCTCATCTGCAATCGACACTTTACAGACCCTCGTTATTGCTCTCGGTGCTGGCCTTGGCGTGTGGGGCGTGGTTAATCTGCTGGAGGGCTACGGCTCGGATAACCCGGGCTCCAAGTCCCAGGGCATGAAGCAG
>ERZ791864.1180-NODE-1180-length-19641-cov-23.312111_pt1 | contig 19641 bp, 20 predicted proteins | sample MGYA00510282_ERZ791864 | MGnify/ENA primary metagenome ERZ791864 (study PRJEB30046, sample SAMN00792087) | human gut metagenome | study: EMG produced TPA metagenomics assembly of the A metagenome-wide association study of gut microbiota in type 2... | reverse complement strand
TTTTATTATACTTTGACTGTTTTGTATGTGTCAAGTTTTATTATACAGGATTAATTCGTTATCATCAACCTCATAGGCGTTAACGATAACATCACCTTCGCCATATTCGCAAGAATTTTCAGCTATATTTTGTTCGGCAAATTCACGGTTGTTCCTTGCAATCAAATCGTCAAGGTTAACTTTACCCCTTGTCCTGCGAACGTTACGCACCGCCTCCTTGCGATACTCCGCTATAACTTTCGGAGGAATATCAGCCAGCTCCGACAGTATCATAATCACAATTTCTAGCTCAACTGCGTATCTGAACAAGCCTTTTGAGATTTTAGTTATCCCTGCCTCGCTACCTTTCACGATTTCATCTGCAAGATTTTTTGCGATGATATTCTTCTGCCTGCCGACTTCAATTGAGGAAACATACTCCCTTATCGCCTTGGCTATAAATTCTGAACGTGAGTGCGAAGTTTTCTCCGCATACTCATCACAAAGTTCCAAAGTTTCATTGTCTAAGCTTATTCCTATTTTCTTTGCCATAATTACCTCCGTTTCCTGCGGTATTACCTTTTGGTGCACACTCCAAAGGGCGATATTTCCGCATTTTTATTGATTTTTTACTTGCTGCGACACCTCCGTTTCATACTTTTGCAAATTAAGACTCCTTTTACTCGAGAGCCGAAAACCTCCGTAATTTCGGCAAAATATTGCGGTCAGCTTTGCTGTCCGCTGTGAGTGCGACACCGTCGCTTTAACTTGCAAATTATTAGTTATGCTTACTTTAACCTCTGCATATCCGGTATTTGTGCAGATTGACAATCGCCTTTTATTATCAGAATTAAAACCTCTCCCACATATCGCCCACAACGGCTCACAAATAGCCTGTGTCGGCTTTTAAGCTGTTTCTGCTAGACTTACCCGACAAAAATTCAAGCCACGCAAATCGGCTTACGTTGCCTTTCTTTGCGTTTCAAACGGCGGAATTTCAATCCCCTTATTCGCAAGCTGACTTCTTATTTTATTAGCAGACATATGCAGTACTTCATCAAGGCTCATTAACTCGATTTCATAAACTTCATTAGCGGCAGGGTCAGTAACGTCATCAACAGGGTCGGCAGAATCACAAACAGTGACAGCGGATTTTTCTGCCTCAACTTCGTACTCATCAATCGCAAGCAACGTATTTAAAGGCTTTTCAAGCATTTCACTGTTACCGCAAGTGACAGCAGGGTCAGCGTTTTCACACACCTCCGGCATAAGATTTCTGCCGTCACTGCTGTCACTTTTCATATCGTAATTCAGAATAATTATTCGTTGTCCGTTACTGCGTTTGGATTCAAACGTCACTCCGTAATCCAGCAATTCATAAGCGTGCTGAATCAGATCTTTTTTGACACGATTTGAGAACACTTCCTTGTGAAGCAGAGCCGATAACTTTTCAGCAAGTTCAGTAGCAGAGCCTTTAAACTTTTTCTGAGTTACCATAAAATCGTGAACAGCAAATGAAAAATAGTCGGGTTCGATATTTTTAATCTCATCAGACACTTTCCATCTGCTGCTTTCAAACACAACATTGATCTCTTGATTTTCAATATCTCGACCTACACAATACAGTTTAGCTTTTCGACTTCCACGCTTGCTTTCAATCAGAACCATACTGCCATCAACGCAACCGCTTAAACCTGTACTGCCCGAAATCATATTAAATGGGTCGCTGTCAGAACACTTTCGTGTGTGATGAACCAGAACTATAGCTATGCCAAGTTTATCGGCAAGAGCTTTCATCACAGATAACTCTTTGTAATCTGAACTGTAGCTCGACTCCGATTCGTTACGCACCATTTGTAAAGTGTCAATGAACACAATTTTCAAATCGTCAAACCGTTTCCTGCAGTATTCGATTTGTTCAGGCAGACCGTTTGAAATAGACTCCGCCATAATTGCAAAGTTAAGATTGTCGGACGGCTCGTCTGTCAGTTCGTACAACCTGTTTTGCAGACGTATCAGGCTGTCCTCTAAACTAAGATATACCGCATGACCGCATAACGTTTCTTTTCCAAGCACCTTTTCTCCTTTTGCAATGGACAGGCACATATCCAGCGCAAGCCACGACTTGCCGACCTTCGGCGCACCCGCGAGAATAAATAAGCCTTGCGAGATCAATCCGTCCACGCAGTACTCAATCGGTTTCATCAGAGTGTTCATAATATACTCGCTGCTGTACATTTTTAATTCTTTCATTTTATCGACCTCCTTTTAATATGCAAAGCCGCTGACCTCGGTTCTGCAAACAAAAAACGCCGCAGATTTAGTTTTCTGCGGCGCGTTTTTAACTCTCTGATATTATTATATGCGGAAATCCGGAAAATGAATAAAATCACGTAACATTTAATTTTCGCTCAACACGACATTTTCTGTTGCATATTACGACAAAATGTGATATACTTAATTTGGAAACTGTAAAAACGACAGCCTTGAGGTGTAATTATGTTTAACGATATTTGTTTTTATGTCAAAGGAAATATGATCGAGGTCAACGGTCGGGACTTTTTACTGGGCGAGCTTTCGGCATCATGTATGAATATACCTCCTGCCGAATTCGAAGAGATATATGACAAGTATAAATCGGCGGAATACATAATGAACCATGAAATCAATGCTGAAAAGGATATTGCCGTTGAATATATACCGCCCTCGAAAGAAGATTGGCTCAAGCTGAACGGAATTATGATTGAAATAGATACGGCTTTGAAAAATCATAAAATATTTCAGGTTTTTGATACTCAGAATGCTGCCGGATTTTTCGAACGATTTACTGATATAGACGATACAATGATTGCTCACGAAACCCGGGAGCTTTATTACAAGACTGCAAGTTTGTACAAACCTGTGATCGACGATATATTTAATTTCAATAAAACTATGTATTACTTTGTAAACGACTTTCTGTCACATCTAAAAAAGCTTGATCCTGAAAATTTTGCCGCCGCTTACTATGACTTTCTTACAAATCCTATGGCGTACAAGATGACCGCAAATCCGATCATGAACGAATATATGTCGTATACAAGCGCTGATTTTCTTGAAATGAATATGATCCCCAAAGAGATAACCGAGGGCTGCGGAGAGTATGTAATTGCGGAATACTACCATGTTGATAGATTGCAGAGCTTTTTAAAGGTCGATTTTCTAAAAGGTCTTATGGCAGGACATCATATACGCAGATGCGAGCACTGCGGACGATTTTTTCTTATGACCAAGGGCTACAAGACAAGATACTGCGACAAGCCTGCGCCTGAAAATCCGAGATTTACCTGTAATCAGATGGCTTACCGGACTCTGCGCGTAAAGGAAGAAAACGCAGATAATCCGAAATATCAGTCATATCGGCGCTGTCTTAACAGAGTTATGCGCAGCTATCAGAGAAAGGCAGTCAATGGAGAACAAAAATCTGCTCTCTTACGCAAGGCGGAAGAGCTTTACCACACAGCAATGACCTCTTCCGAATTCAGCAATGAGGAATTTGAACGGCAAATGCAGTCTGAAAATCTTTACAAATTATGCGGTTTTGACGTTCCAAAAAGAGGCAGACCAAAGGCGGTTAATAATGACAAATGAGGAATTGATTCAAAAATATTATGACGGCGATATGCAAGCGTTATATGATTTGTACGAGCGGAATGTCGGATTCATACAGAGCGTTGCCGCTGCGGCTGCAAAGGACTACAAAAACTATCTGCGTTTCAGCGATACCTTTGACGATCTTGTTCAGGTGGGCTGCCTTACGTTCTTTGAGAGGCTTAGGGCAAAACAGTATGACGCAAGTAAGGGCGGTCTGCTGACATACCTCACTCCACGACTTCGCTATGCAATGCAGGAGTTTATCGAACAATTTAGTTCTCCCATAGGACTTTCACATTCCGATTTTTGGAACATTCAAAGATGCCGTAAGCTGCATAATGGAGGTAAGTCCAATCCGGATATTGCCAAAGAGCTTGGTATGGACAGGAAAACCGTGCAAAGCTGTCTTTCATTTTCCTTTAAGACGGAAACGCTGATGATCCGAACTGAAACCGAGAACGGAATAGAATACTTTGAAAATCCGAAGCTTGGCGTTAACGATCTGCACCCCGATAACAAGGTTTACATTGAAGTCTGTATTGAGCTTTTCAGGAAATTGTTTGATAACTTATCGGCCAGGGACAGAGAAATTCTCGGCAGAAAATATGGGGTATTCGGTTATGAAGAGACCTCTGTTAGCGACATTGCGGACTATATGCTGATCACCAGAAACGCTGTGAACAAGGCTGTTAATTCTGCAATGGAGACTCTTCGCAAGGAGTACCATAACGGGAGTAAGCTGAAATGGTGGCGATTGTGTAACCGGGCGGTTAGGGAGGCTTTGGAGGGCAGGATAACAGAAGAGTCCATTGAAATTTCTGATGAGTTTAAGGCGAAATTACGGGGGTTGGCGGAGTTTTTAACTTTGTTGTATGAAACTGATAAACATAAATAAATGGTGGGACATTATGCTTGCATTATATTTAACATTAATTGATAACGAAGACGATAAGAGATCATTTGAGGATTTATATAATCAAAATAGGTCTAAGGCGTATGCGATTGCGTTTAATATTTTGAAAAATAAAGCGTTAGCCGAAGAAGCTTGTTCGGAGGCTTTCTTTAGTCTCGCAAAAAGTTTTCAAAAAATTAAAAATTTAGAATCTCACAAATTGGACTATTATATTGTCATCACTGTTAGAAACGTATCTTTGAATTTGCTGAAAAAAGAAAAAGAACATATCAAGACTATGCAATTAAGTGAGGATATTCCCGAATTAACAGACGAGTCGCTTTGCGACAGAAATTATGATAATATAGTTGATTGCATCAGGAGGCTTTCATATACCGATCAGGAAATCCTTTACCTGAGGATCACTCTTGGCATGGGTTACAGTGAAGTTTCATCGGCGTTGCATATTTCCAATGCTGCAGCACGGCAGCGTTTTCAGCACGCAAAGGATAGCCTTGCCAAGCTGCTTGAAAAGGAGGGTATTTATAATGGATAACTATTTAATATTATCAAAAGCCATAGGCGACGCTTTTGAACCTCAGCTTGATGAATTTATTGATTCTGTAAATTTTGATATTAATGCCGAATTTTCGAAAAAGTTTGAACGTAAAATGGATAAGCTTATACGGAGAAGAAATAAACCGTATTTTAATCTGATATGTACCGGAGGAAGACGAGCGGCGTGTATAGCGGCTGTTGTAATAATTTTATCGGCATCCTCGCTGAGCGTTGAAGCGGTGCGTGAGGTCGTTCATGATTTCTTTATGAGTATTTTCGGAGATCACACTGCCGTTTCGGTAAGCATCAATACTGAAAAAGATTATCCGGTAACTATCGAAGAAGAATATGCGATCTCAAATCTGCCCGACGGTTTTGAATTATCTGATTATAACCGGGACAGCGGAACAATATTCGCCGCTTATTTTTATGGAGATAAATATATCTTTTTCGAGCAATTTGTTCATGATAGTTATCTGGTTAATTTTGATAACGAACATTCCGAGCTTGAATACTACACTGATGAATCAGGACAGGAATATCTTATTCAAAGTACCAACCATGATTTCTGTATTTCATGGGATAACGGCGAATATATTTTTAAAATCACAAGCAATTTGAATAAAAAAGATACATTATCTTTGTGCAAGTCTACAAAATCGAAATAAATCTTGAAAAACAGCTCACAAAAACGAATATTTTGTTGTCATTAAGAGTGTAAGAGGAAAAAATTCTCTTGCACTCATTTTTTTGTAGGAGGAGATATTATGAAAAAAATTGTACCTGTTTTTATGGCTTGCCTGATTTTCTGTTCGGTGGGAGGAACTACGGTGTTGGCTGCTGTTCCACCTGATAATGGTAGTGTTGTTTCTCCCTGTTATTTGTATACGGATAGTGTCAATTGTAATTTGACTATTTCCGGCGGTGTAGCATCTTGTAAAAGCACAGTTTACGGAATATCGGGAACAACAACTAAAATCGTTGTAACTCAGACCTTGCAGGTAAAAGACGGAATGTCATGGCGCAAAATAACCGACTGGAGCAAAACTTTTAACAGCTGGTATTGCAGTTATCCTAACTCATTCTCGCCGATTGGCAGCGGAACCTACCGTGTTAAAACAGTTGCAAAGGTCTACAAGGGCACATCTTACGAAACGGTCACTGTTTACAGTGCGGAGGTTTTGTATTAATTTACAGTTTATGCTTTAGGCAGAGAGGTTTGGTGATTCCAATGAACTAAGATATGTGAATTATTGGTTTTTCTGACGTAGAACCAATACTGAACAATCACAATACGGACTGATAATATGCAGTATTTCGAATATAGAGTTGAATATATATTTGCGTATTGCGGAAATGGAGGAGAAGTTATGAAACTTAAAAGCAACTTCAAACGAATACTTTCCGGCGTAATGAGTGTAGCTATGGCGGCAACTCTTTTACCGAGTTTGCCGGCAGTAGCAGAGGAGGCAGCAGAAAAGTATCCCTACACAATGTTTGCCGCTTCTGATACAGAGGGGTCTATCACCATTAATGCTAACAATTTCTGTGTGAATGGAAATATAGCGACAAACGGCACAATAGTTTCAAATGGGAATTTGAACGTTAATGGTACGAAAACTGAGAATGCAGGCAAAGAAATGATATATATCTTTGATAAGATCGATTCAGCCTATTTTTCAGGCAATAATATTGATGAATATTCACAGGATTACACTCTTGAAGAAATAAACATAAACATCAATGATCCGCTGGAGGTTGAGGGTAATGCTACTCTTACAGGCAACATAAATATCAACACGGCGCTTAAAGCCTTTGAAGATGTTACCCTTAACGGCGAGGTAAAAAACACAAACAATTCTGTCATCTTTTCAAAGTATGGAGATATTGTGATTGACAGCCAGAACGTTAATCTTAATGGTCTGGTATATGCTCCTTTCGGCAACGTTGAGATAATGGCTCAGAATCTGAATCTCAATAATGTTGTCATTATTGCGGATACAATAACTTTCAACTGTCCAAGCGTAAACGCTAACTATAGTGGCAATGCTGGCGAATTGGTTGGCACTGTTTCAGAGCCTTTGGATATACCTGTCGATGAATGACAGTATATGAAGGATGAAAACGACAATGGCTTACCTGATTTCTTTGAAGATATGAATAATTGGGAGCTTCTCAAAGATACCGATGGAGATAAGCTTCCTGACTGCGTTGAGCAGTATCTTGGAAGTGATAGCACGTTGGTAGATACCGATGGTGATCTTCTTGATGACTATTATGAGGTGTTTGTTACCGGAACTGACCCGACTTTGATTGATACAGATGAAAACGGAATTACAGACGGTGATGAGGATTTTGATGAAGACGGATTAACAAATCTTCAGGAGTATGAACTTGGTACAGAGCCTTATAATGATGATACGGACGGCGACGGACTTAATGACGGCGAGGAGATCAACACTTACATAACTGATCCGCTCAAGGTTGACACCGATGATGACGGACTTGAGGACGGTGACGAGATCTACTTTGAAACAGATCCGCTGAATCCCGATACCGATGGCAACGGAGTTCTTGACGGTGATGAAAAGCGTTTCCAGACCTTTATTCACAAGGTTGAAAACGAGGATTGTGCCGTTACCGAAGTTCGTGTGTCTATGGAGGGTACGGGCAATCTCCAGAAAGCCACTACTGTTGAAAGCATTATGAACAATGATATACTCTGCTCAGAGGTTGTAGGTCTTGTGGGCGAGCCTTTTGAAATCAAAACGACTTCGCAGTTTGATAAGGCTACGCTTACTTATGTGATCGATAAGTCTAAGCTTGGTGATACCGAATTTGACAATCTGCTGTTTTTATGGTATGATGAAGAAAATGACAATTTTGTTGAGCTGGACACTGTGCTTGATGAGGATAATTCAACTGTAAGCGTGGAGACTACACACTTCAGTAAGTATATGATAGTTAATAGGGAAGAATGGTACAAAGCATGGTCTACTGAATTATATCCGAGTTATTATGATTATGCTCCAAGTGGATTAAGCACAGTTTTGGTCATTGATTGTTCGGGTAGTATGCAATACAACGATCCATATGAAGCAGGCAGAAAAAAGGCAGCTGAATCGTTTATTAATGTTCTAAGGAATAAAGATAATGTAGCTATTTTGGCTGAAGACAGCAGGCCTCAGATACTTTGTAATTTTACTTCTGTGGGTCAGAAAAACATATTGTTAAACTCGTTGAATAATATCTACTCTACCGGAGGTAATAATTTTGATGCGTCGATAAATCAATCAATTCAACTACTAAAAACACAGACAGGTGCTTCAAAAAAAATGATTGTATTTATGTCTGATGGTGGATGTAATATTTCTGATTCATATTTAAAAGAAGCGGATAGTTTAGATATTTCGATCTACACTATTGGGTTTGGCTTAGGTTCTGATGATAAAACACTTGAACATATGGCAAAGATGACTCATGGTGAATTCTACAAAGCCATTACAACTAATGATTTAGCCGATATTTATTCCCAAATTGCATTGGATACTTTCTTTGATACAAAAGATACAGACGGTGATGGTTTGTATGATGTTTTTGAATTAGCTGGTATACGAGTGCAGAACGGACAGATAGTTAACACTAGATATGATTTGCCTGACACTGACAAAGACGGATTAAAAGATGGTGTTGAAATTGAACCTGTACCGATTTATAAGACTATTATAATGGATCACAAAGAGCAGGAAGTAACTGCTGGTTATTATTTTATTATGAATTCTAATCCTGAAAGTAATGACGATTCAGATGGTGACGGTTATTCGGATATTGAAGATCCGTATCCCATGGATAAACCTGACATTTTAGGTGATAAATACGATTTTCTTGATGGAGAGACATATTATCTTACTAAAATGGTAGGTATTTATCCGGAATACTATATGAATGTAAAAGACAACTCCACTAATCCAGGGGCGTCTTTGATAATGTATAATTATACAGGAAACAATAATCAAAAATTCAAGTTTGAATGGTGCGATGAAGGTTATAAAATTCATGCATTGAATAATGAAGAATTGGTATTAACTCTGCACTTGAATGATGACGGAAGTTATTCTGTATTTATGGGCAATGACTTAAACTTGCAGGGACAATTATGGGAAGTACTACCTTATAATAACGGTGCTAAAGGATTGCTTGGTGAGAATGGTCTGGTAATACGCTCAAAAGTTTTGTATTATGAAAACAACGATACTATAGGTAAACCTTTATACTTAAGCTATAAAAACAATCAAATTTCAGTATCAACAGACAGAATAAATAATGCAAGATTTATGACTTGTGCTATTGCTGATTGGACGAGGTTTGGCGATGCTTATATGCAGTATGTTGGCTGGACTTATACTTCTAATGATAAAATCAATAGAGCCATGAAAAATTACACGAATAATACCAAAATTGGTCTTAAAAAATATGGCGATGATAAAAATATATATTTTTATAACGAAAAGATGCTAGTTATTAATCAATCCAACGGAAATTTTTCAGATGATGGTGGATTAATGTTTGCAGATGTGCCTATGCATGGAGTAATATGCGAATTAATGGCAGCCTTTAATGCAGCAACATTAGCTGGTGAAAATGTTAACTTTTTCAAAACCGCAGCAGAGTTTGAATATAATGCTTTAGTTTTAGATATAGTTACTGGTGGATTATTTTCCAATAAAACCGATTATTTAAAAGATGGTTTTTTTGGTAGTAACCCGGATAAAGTATCGGATTGGCTAGACTCTCTCAACCTAACATATAAAACTTACAAGAACCCTAAAATTGGTGATTTAGAATATGCATTTGATTTTGGCAATGCTTTAGCTCAAGAAATGGATAGCGAGTTTACAAATGGTAATGTTGCTTATTTTTCATATAAGTACGAAAGTTCAATTGAGTTAGGAGCATTCGCAAAAGTTGTCACATATCAAAAACAGCATTCTGTTGCTGGAATAAAAGATGATAACTCAGGTATGATAGCGACATTTAATAGATACAGCAACTATACTGAAGCACAACACAATGATGGAAATACGACCTATTTTAATTCTATTGATGAAATCGCGAATAAAGAGGGTTGTATTTTTGATGTGGGTTATTTAATACAGAAAAAATAAGGTTTTATTTCAGCGTTTCAATATGATAATTTAGCAGGCTGATTTACATTAACATTTTGCCAATCAGCCTGTTTTATTTCATTAATAGGTGCTTTTGTGAAATCAGAAATTTGAGGATTATTATGAGAAAAAAATATAGAAAAAATATGATTGCGTTTCCGCTAATATTTATAATTATCGGCTTACTTATTTTAAGACATTTATTCACAAATCAGGGCGATATTAGTATCCATGTTAAAGATAATTATTCTCATGCTTGTCATGTTAATGATTTAATTGTTTATCTTGACTCTGATGGAATCTATTGTAAAAATTCAAAAGGAAATATAGATAAAATATGTAATATCTCTATTGCAAAAACTTCTACTGTAACAGCCGACGAGGAATTTATATTCTTTTCTCCCTCAGTTGATTCTAAAAAAATATTTCAGCTCGACTATTTTGGTAATGTTATTAAAATACATAACATATCACATAGTATTTACGATATGTATTTCGTCGATGACATATTATATGTTCTTAATTATTCCGATATTAATATGCGTTATGACATAAAAGCATATAGTAGTGTTGATGATATGAAAATAATTGATTTAGATAAATGCCCATATGACTATAATATAACTGTTGAAAAAAATTTTTTTTCTGCCAATATACAAATTATCAATAACCGCAATCATTGTTACTTGAAAATAACTGATAAAAATGAAAAAACAGTTTTTTGCAATGTATATAATAAGAAGAATGCAAAACAGATTTTTTTATCTAAAACTGATATGACAGCATCTTTATATGATAATAAATTGATATTGTTTCCGCTAAAATCAGGGAAATTAAACAACTATTATATAATAAATATAGATAATGGTAAAGTCGTAGAATCCGGGACAACTTTTAATATTGATTATTCATATCAGCCGATTAAACAATCTGATAAATATTTAATTATCATAGCACAGTATTCACATTACGCAAAAGGATTTACAGATAATGTATCTGAACAAATTGACGGTGACAGAATTATTTTATGGAATTATGAAACATCACATTTTGAAGAAAAGAAAACTAAAAATCACGAAAGAATCATTTATGCCAACTCCCAAAAAGCAATAACCTATTATAAAGGTAAATATCTGACATATTCGCTTGAGGATTGGAGTCTTATTAAAAAGCAGTCAGTTGATGAGATCAAAGAAGGCGGTTCGTACACTTTTGAATCCTGCGGTGACTACATTTTTGTGTTCGATAATAATTCCGGTGAATTGCTGAATACTATCAACATTGCTTAATTTGATTTGCTCTGTAAACTCATATGTTTGCAGAGCAATCTTATTCTTCAATTTAATATAAACAGCAAAATAACCGACCGTTTCTTAGACAGTCGATTGTTTTAACTATTAATTAACATAACTAAACCTATTGCTGATAACTTCTTCTTTCTCAATCGGTTTTTTACGTTCCTTATTGCAGCCCCGATTTTACGAGCTTTTTTTGCGTTTTGAGAGCGAAATTTTCAGGTGTAAAACCGTAGATGCTTTTTCGTAAAAAAAGGATCTGAACCCTCAACAATTAAATATTGTCAAGCATTCCGGCAAGTTATGAGCAGATTTTGCTCTAAGCCTGCCGATTTGTATATAAAAAAACTTTCACAAAATTTTCAATACAAATTTATTGGATCTGCCGATTTTGTTGGTATCTCTTAAAACAGAGAAACCAATAGGATCGGCTTTTTTGTTTTTTAGAGAGGTGGTGATCCTAATGTGGCAGAGGCTGTATTAACAGATGAGAAAATAAATTTGACAGGAGGAATGTGAAATGTATTACAATAAAGAAAACGTTGAAAGGCTGCGACAGAGATATCCGGAAGGAACTCGCATCTGCCTTGACAGAATGAATGATGATCCATTCCCTGTTGAGTCCGGTACTCTTGGCAGGGTCGATCACGTTGATGACATCGGCACTGTGCATTGCGTTTTTGATAACGGAAGAACGCTCGGAGTTATCCCTGGTGTGGACGATTTCCATATCGTAAGTGAAGATAGTGAGCAAACAGAAGATGAAGAAATGAATATGTCAATGTAACGGTCAAGTTAAGAAAGCTTGGACGTTTTTTTTATTGCAGAAAGGAACGTGGTAAATGATAAAATATTTTGATATTTTCGCAGGTATCGGCGGGTTTCGCTCAGGACTTGAAAAAGCAGGAGGCTTTGAGTGCGTCGGATACTGCGAAATAGATAAGTATGCTAAAAAAGCATACGAAACGTTGTATGATACGGAAAACGAGGTGTATTACGATGACGCAAGAAAAATTGACCCAAACGAACTGCCCGATCTCGACCTTATATGCGGAGGATTCCCTTGCCAAAGCTTTTCAATCGCTGGAAAGCGAAAAGGCTTCAGCGATACCCGAGGAACTCTCTTCTTTGAAATTGCAAGGATCGCCGCCGTTAAAAAACCTAAGTATCTGCTCCTTGAAAATGTTCCCGGACTGTTATCGCATGACGGCGACAGGACGTTTGCGACCATCCTCGGTACATTGGATGAATTGGGGTACGATGTCGCATGGCAGGTGCTTAACAGCGCAAATTTTGGAGTTGCCCAGTCAAGAAAAAGAGTGTTCATTGTCGGATTTCATAGAGAAAAGTGTTCCGGAAAAGTATTGTCTTTCACAGACGCAAATCCAAAAACTCTTGTCCAAAGAATTCCCGGAAAGGAAGGAAACCGAGTCTACTCCGTTGAGGGACTGAGCATAACGCTTACAAGCCAGGCTGGCGGTTTTGGAGGAAAAACAGGTCTTTATGAGATAATCGGCCTGCCGATAAAATCAAAAACTAAGTCAGGCTATCAGATAGCTCTGCCCGGTGACAGTATTGACCTTGCATACCCAAATATGAATTCAAGGCGTGGGAGAGTGGGAAAGGAGATAGCTCATACCCTTACAACAAGCTGTAATCAGGGATATTACGCATTGGGGATAGATATGAATCCAGAGCCGAAGGTCACGGAGCTTGTAAGATGTATCACCGCAAGGCAGGACAGCGGTATAGGTCATCATAAGGGCGAAAAATCAGGAGTGATCGTCATATCCGACCCGATAGCCGTGCTTACTCCCGAAAAGGAAAAAGTCCGTCAGCAAGGCAGAAGATTTAAACTTCCAAACGAGCCTATGTTTACTTTGACCGTTACTGACAGACACGGCGTTGTTTACTGCGGATATATCCGAAAGCTTATGCCTTTGGAGTGCTGGCGTTTGCAGGGCTTTACCGATGAGCAGTTCAACAAGGTCAAGGCTGTGGGAATGTCAGATGCACAGCTGTACAAACAGGCAGGCAACGCAGTTACCACAAATGTTGTGGAGGCAGTTGCAAGAATAATTTTAGAAACGGAAAAAGGAGAAAACGCATGAGCAATGTGATAAAGATTTTTGAGAATGATGAATTTGGTTCTTTAAGAACGTTAACAGATGAACACGGAAGGATCATGTTCTGCGGAAAGGACGTAGCTTCTGCATTGGGCTACAGCAATACAAAAGACGCAATAAAACGGCATTGTAGGTGGGGCGTGAAACACGACCTACCTCATCCGCAGTCTCCGACTAAAAAAATCAAAATGATTTTTATTCCTGAAAGTGATGTTTACAGACTTGTTGCACATAGCAAGCTGCCTGGAGCTGAAAAATTTGAGTCATGGATTTTTGATGAAATCCTGCCTCAGATCAATCACACCGGAGGTTACGTTTCAAATGAGGATATGTTCATAGAAAACTACCTCCCCTTTCTGGAAGAACCGTATCGTAATCTTTTCCGCCTGCAGATGACGGCTATCAAAAAGCTGAACGAGCGTATCAGGCACGATCAGCCTTTGGTGGAGTTTGCAAATCAGGTTGCGGGTACCGAAAACCTCATCGACATGAACGCAATGGCAAAGCTTGCGGCTGATGAGCATTTTAAAATCGGCAGGACAAGGCTGTTCCGCTGGCTAAAATACATGGGAGTGCTTATGGCGAATAACCTCCCCTATCAGCAGTTTATCGACCGTGGATATTTCGCAGTTAAGGAGTCGGTGTTCGAGGTGGACGGCATGAAAAAGACTTATCAGCAGACGCTTGTGACGGGCAAGGGGCAGAGATTTGTTATTAATCTGCTGAAAAAATATTATGGAAAAGAGGTTTTGCAATAATGCCAGAAAAGCCAAAATGTCCGCTCATAGGTCAGAACGGGAATATCTTTAATCTTATGGGCATTGCTTCAAAAACGCTGAAGAGAAATGGCATGTCGAATGATGCCAAGGAAATGTGCGACCGTATCACATCTTCCGAAAGCTATGTTGAAGCGCTGAGCATTATTGGCGAATATGTGGAGATCACTTCGACCGATGATGAACAGACAGAAGATGAAGATTTTGAAATGGAGATGATGTAAATGACGTATTTGTTCATGGGTATGCTGATTGGCGGTATTTTAGGTGCTGCCATAGGCTCGCTTGGAGCTTCTGCGTATTTTCTGAAGAAAGAAACTTGCAGGCTGAGAAATCTTTGTAGAAAGGAAAATGAAAATGCCTAATCATATCACAAACCAAATCGAAATCAAAGGTGATCTCGATAGGGTCAAGAGTATTCTGCAAAAGATCAAAAATGATGAAGCCGGTATGGGAACCATTGACTTTGAAAAGATAATACCCATGCCGGATAATATTTTCAAAGGCAATTTAGGACCTAGAGAACAGGAGCTGTATGGCAAGAATAACTGGTACGACTGGTCTGTTGCCAACTGGGGTACGAAATGGAATGCGTATGGGTTTGAATCCGATACCGATCACAGCAAGGAAAAGGAGATAAGATTCCTGACCGCATGGTCTGCCCCTCACTCTATCCTTGAAAAGCTTGCGAAGCTGTTTCCGGACGTGAAGCTTGAGCATGAATGGGCTGACGAGGATATCGGCATGAACTGCGGCAGGTGCGTATATTATGACGGTGAGCGGATCGAAGAATACTATCCCGAAAGCCAAAAGGACAGGCTTGAATTCGCAGCGAGAGTTATGGATATTCAGCTGGAAGAAGCTTGCGGATTGTATCTGAACGCAAGCGAAACCGAATATATCAATATCGAATATGATGACGAGTATGAGCTGATAGAACTGTTCGGTCAGCCTGCACTTTTCACCAATGACAAGAATTATGTACTGAGGTTAACAAGGTCGACGGCTATCTTGAGCAGAAACGCATAATATTCAGCTATGTAGACCCAATAATCAAAGGGTGAGGTAAGCAAAATTAAATAACAACTAGGGTCGTTTTGCCAACAGCAGATAAAAATCTGGTGCTTGCAAAGCGACTTTTCTGCTGTTGGTATAAACGGCAGAAAGGAAAAACATGAATAGTTTTATGTCATGGTTAGGCGGTAAAAAGGCATTGCGTGACGCAGTACTTGCAAGATTTCCGCCTTACTATGAACGATATATCGAGGTTTTCGGAGGTGCAGGCTGGGTGTTGTTCCATAAGCCGCCGGGTATGGATTTTGAGGTGTATAACGATTTTAACGGAAATCTCTCAAATCTTTATCGGTGTGTGCGTGATAAACCCAATAAGCTGAAATACAAGTTGCGGTATGTCCTCAATTCCCGTGAAGATTTTGACCGTATCGCTTTACTTCATAAGCGTGGGATTTTTGAAAAGCTATGTGATGCAGACAGAGCGTCAAAATTCTATCAGCTCATAAGGTACAGCTATGCTTCGGGTCTTGACAGCTTTGCAAGCCAGCCCCATTCAATATGGTCGGATTTCCCGATGATAGACCTTGCGGCAAGGCGTTTGCAGAAGGTAGTTATCGAAAACAAGGATTTTGAAAAGCTTATCAGGCAGTATGACAGACCTGTAAGCTTTTTCTACTGTGATCCGCCGTATTTTGCTACAGAGAATTACTTCAAGGACGTAGGTTTTACTGCAAAAGATCATATCAGACTGCGTGACGCTCTTCTTGACATCAAAGGCAGATTTTTGGTTTCGTATAATGATTGTCCTGAGATCCGTGAGATATGGCATAAACCAAACATTCACATTGAAGAGATAAGCAGGCTGAATAATCTTGCTCAGCGGTACGACGGCGGCTGTCAGTATGCGGAACTGCTGATTTCAAATTATGATACAAGCGAAAGAGTAAAGGCGGCTTGTCAGCTTTCGCTGTTTGACGATGAAACAATTTTGGAGGTTTAATTTTATGAAAAATATGATATACACAAAAGGATTTATCAACAATTCAGGGGACATAGAAGTGCCCGGTGTATTTTTGGAAGAAGGTGCGGAAGTCGAGCTGAAAATATCGGTAGCGAGGGGTAAATTTGAAATAGCACTTTTCCCCTCAGAGGACAAAGTACCGTTCCGTGACTGTGGAATCTCGGAGGAAGAGATACAGCGTACCTGTTCCATGTACGAAGACTGCGACGGGTGTCCGCTTAATGACTACTGCGGAGAGGAATCGGAGGTGGTTTCATGAAAATACTTGTGTTTGAACCGATGAAAAAGCCGTATGTGAAGGATATTAAAGATAATATTCACGCTATGCAGGAAATTGTGGGCGGCAGCATAGAACCCATATATTTTGAACCAAAGCAGGACGCAATCGTCTGGTGTAATGACGAATTTCTGCTGAACGGTTCAGAGCCTAACAGGATTGTGGGTGCAACACTTGTCCACGGCACTTTTTACATCTCAGGCAACTATCAAAATGAATACGGCGAGTGGGATAGCTGTTCACTTACCGATGAACAGATCGAAAAGTACAAGGAGCAGTTTTCTCATATGATAGTTGATCTGCCGGGCATTGGTCTTGTGGCTGTGAATGAGTGTCACCCCGAAATTGTCCAGTCAGAAGAAGTAGCCGAAGATTTAGAAGATTCGGAAGAACCCGAAATTACAATGTCATAAATGAAAGGAAAAGGTGATGCAAATGAAAATTTCAGCAACGATCAACAGACTGGTGGACAAGCCCGACAGCAACATCAAAGCGTTTGCAAGCGTAAGCTTTGACGGATTTTACGCCGTTCACGGTATCAAGGTGTGCGAGGGAGAAAAAGGGCGGTTTGTTTCCATGCCGTCAACTCAGTACACCGACCGTGACGGGAACAAGCAGTATCAGGATATTTTCCATCCCATAAGCAAAGGTGCAAGAAATGCACTCAACCAGGCGGTTCTCAATGCCTATGATATTAAATTACAGCAGGTTCAGCAGACTGAGATTGAGGTTGAAAATTCTCCCGATGAGGAAATGAGCGGCGAGCTTTCCGATGAACCTGAACCGGAAATATCAATGTAGTACAAAGGCAGGCTGTGCAAATTGTCACAAAGGTAGAACTTCGGTAAAAGGTCTGGATTTACAAGAAAAAATGTGATATATTGCTTGTCAAAGGAGCGTGATAATATGAGAAAAGTAATGGTCATATCAATACTCTGTGCGGTGATTTTATCAGCCTGCGGAAATGTTTCTGAAACTGCGGAAACCTCAGAGGTGAGCCAAACTACAACTACGTTGACAACCTCTGCAGCAACGGCAAAGGAAGAAAAGGATACAAGCGAAACCACGACTACGATAAAGAGTTCGCAGAGGGTATCCGAGAATTCAAAGCCGACAGGTACCGCAGTAACTACGACCAAGAAAACAGATTCGTCAGTTTCTTCGGGAAATTCCGGTCAGGGACAGAACAATTCTGCACAGAATAATAACTATCAGCCTGTGCAGAATAATCCGCAGCCCGATAATTCGCCGTCAAATGATCCTCAGAGCAATAACAGTGAGGAGCAGAATTACCGACCGTCCTATAATAATCAGAATAATACCCCCTCCCCTCCGGTCACGACAGCAAAGCCTGCGGTAACGAATCCAACCACTACTACAGCTCCAAAGCCGCAGACTACAGTACCGCAGACTGAACCGCCTGCACCAGAGCCTACTGAGGAAGAACGATATATGGATATCGGCAGAAACTTGTCGCATGACGATTCTGATTATGGCAAGGCAGAAGCAGTATACAATTGGATGACTGAAAACGGTTCGGGAACTTGCGTGAATTTTTCATGGCAAACCTACTATTTATGCAAAGGTATAGGAATCGAATGTTACCTTGCATGGACTCCATCCAAGCTGTACGGTCATGTAGCCAATGTTGTTAAGGTAAACGGAACATGGTTTGTTCTTGACACACAGGGACAAGGATTTCTGCTGAACAACGACTGCGGATTCAGCGAAATAATAGATATTGACGAGTCATATATATCGAGTGCTGACATGATAAGCAGTCAAAGATATGATGAAATTTGTTAAAATATGCAAGTGAGAGAGCCGATTTGGCTCTCTTTCTTTTGCGCAAAATCAAAGGAGAAATGCAATATATGTTTAAAATTAAATCAAAGATTTTAAAGAAACTTGGGCAAGCGAATACGTCGCTTCGTCTTTTTCATTTGCGTGCTTGCCCTAAGAGTTTGCCTGCGGCAAACTCCCAACTTTTACGAAAGCTTACAACAGGGTTCATGGCAGGACTTTGCGCTTTTTCTATGCTTGGCTCATCTATGAGCGGAGCAATCACAGCAAGTGCCGCAAGCACACCTATGGAAAACCCGGCATTCCCGTCAGCGGATACGGTGATCGCAAAGGCGGCGACTTTACTGGGTACGCCGTATACCTTTGGTAACAAGGGCTACTGGTATGCGTATGATCAGGGTCAGTACACTCCGCTTTCTGTTGAAACGATAAATAATCTCGGCATTGACTGTTCGGGTCTTGTGTACTATACGCTTACACAGCTTGGATACAAAACTTCGGGATTTTCTTGGAATAATCCTGTTCCCGTTGATACAGCGCAATGGTTGACAGTAAACGATAACTGCACGATCACCTACGATGGCGTAACATCTAAGGTGGAGGTAGAAAAGTCAAATATCAAGACCGCAGACCGCCCATATTGGGAATGCTCTGACGGTTCGACGATCACTCCCGGCTCGGTTGTTGTGGCGGAGGACCCCGGCGGTATCGATCACGCTTGGATATATATGGGCGAATTTGATTCAAGAAACGATGTGGTAAGCTACCTTAAGTCTATCGGCGTTTCGGAAAAACTCATAAACTCAAAGACAGTTGGCGATGGAAAAGGTGCAGGCGGAAAGCATTGGAGAATAGAATCCAGCGGTTCGGAGGGCGTTGTTATCAACAACAAAACAGATGGCAAGACCGCAACAGCTATGAATATGTCGGCTTTCAGGATAACAAAAAATGATGTGAAATTTGAAATAACCAAGGTTCTTGCTTCGGACAAAACGGTTAAGATTTCAGGCACAAGCAAGGTGGACGGAACGGTTGCAAAATACGGAGTGGTTTTGTCAATATCACTTGACACATTTTATTCGAACAAGAATTATGCAGCGAG
>ERZ791864.1146-NODE-1146-length-20182-cov-3.244497_pt1 | contig 20182 bp, 22 predicted proteins | sample MGYA00510282_ERZ791864 | MGnify/ENA primary metagenome ERZ791864 (study PRJEB30046, sample SAMN00792087) | human gut metagenome | study: EMG produced TPA metagenomics assembly of the A metagenome-wide association study of gut microbiota in type 2... | reverse complement strand
TGCCACCTGTTAAAGAGGTTGCTTATCAAGTGATTGATAGTAATGAAAATGATGGTGTTATTTTAAAAATAAAAGAAATCTTAAAAGGTAACTATTAAACAATGCGTAAGCATTGTTTTTTTTGTATAATAAAGACGTTAAAACAAGGAGGAAGACTATGAAACCAAAATTACATTTTACAGCACCTTATCATTGGATCAATGATCCAAATGGACTTATTTATTATAAAGGAAACTATCATATCTTTTATCAACATTTCCCATATGATAATAAATGGGGAACAATGCATTGGGGACATGCTATTACAAAAGATTTTGTCAATTTTGAACATCTTCCAATTGCTTTATATCCATCTAAAGATTTTGATAGAAATGGATGTTTTTCAGGATCAGCAATTGAAATAGATGGCCAACTTTATCTTTATTACACAGCTATTAAATACGCTAAAGAAAATCCAAGTAATGTACACAATCAATATAGTGATGATGATTTAAGAGCCTCACAAGCCTTAGTTGTAAGTAGTGATGGAATTCATTTTGATAATGTTAAAAATAAAAAACAAATCATTCCCATGATTCAAGAAGGATTTATTGGAGATTATCGTCATACCAGAGATCCTAAAGTATGGAAAAAACAAGATGGAAAATATGCCATGGTTATTGGGAGTAAAGTAGCTTATGAAAATGACTACTGTGGAAAAGCACTTTTCTATGAAAGTGAAGATGGAATTCATTTTGAATATAAAAACAGCTATCAAGAACCAACTATTGGAAATATGTGGGAATGTCCAGATGTCTTTAAAATCAATAATCAATTCTTTATGATTTTCTCACCAGAAAATACGGATCAACCACCAAAACCAAATAGTAATGCGCGTTATATGCCGATTGATTTTGATGAAGATACTCTTACTATTAAAGATCATGGTGATTGGCCTTATTTAGATCATGGTTTAGATTTCTATGCCCCACAAACATTTTTATCTAAAGATAATGAAAGATTATTACTAGGATGGCTTAGAATGAGAAAACCCGTTCAAGGAGAAGAATGGATTGGGATGTTTATTATGCCAAGAATTCTACATGAAAAAGATGGTAAAATCATTCAAGAATTGTATCCTAAAATAAAAAACTCATTTAATCATGAAGTTCAAGAAATTTCATTTGATCAACCATTCCAATTAAAGACAACACTTAATAAGGATAGTTCTTTAAATCTTGGTGGTTTTAAAATTGATATTCAAGATGATTGTCTCCATTTAAATAGAGAAGAAGTATCTATTCAAGAAAATAAAGTATGTAATGATGTTGTTTCACCTAAGTTACAAGGGCATTATGATATTGAACTTTATTATGATCATCATGTTTTTGAAATTTATATTAATGGTGGTGAATATGTGATGTCACAAGTTGTTTATGATTTAAATGATCAAGTTATTATTCAAAATACAGAGTATAAAGTCTATGTCAGATCATTATAAATTCTTTAGTCATAAACAATGTGAGTATTATCCTTGTCATCCATTAGATGAAATTAATTGTTTGTTTTGTTATTGTCCATTGTATATTTTAAAAGATTGTAAAGGCAATTATAAAATGATAGGTGATATAAAAGATTGTAGTGGATGTACTTTACCTCATCAAAAAGAAAACTATGATTATATTATTTCTCGTTATCAAGATGTTGTAAAAGCTTTTCAATTACTTGACAATAAAGATACAAATGATAAGATAGAAGCACCAGAGGGTATTGAAGACAATGCTGGATAAGGTTTAGACCTTATCCAGTTTTTTTTAGGAGGAAATTATGGAACAAAGACTTTTAAAGCATTAATGATATTTGCTTTACCTTATATGTTTTCAAACTTATTACAAGTATTATATGGGTCGGCAGATTTATTTGTTGTAGGACAATTTGGACATACCTTTGATGTTTCTGGGGTTTCGATAGGAAGTCAAGCCATGGCTTTAATAACAAACCTTGTTTTAGGATTGACTACAGGAGTTACGGTTTTATTAGGACAATACCTAGGAAGTAAATCTTATCGTGATCTATCAAAGACCATTGGAGGGGCTATTGTTTTATTTTTAATCATTGCCTTAGGTTTAACTTTTGTCATGTTGTCTTTTAATAACGAGATTACACTTTTAATGAATACACCAAAAGAAGCTATTGAAGCAACGAAAAGCTAATTAAGTATATTATCTTTATTGTCGGATATAATGTTGTCAGTAGTATTTTAAGAAGATTAGGGGATAGTAAAACACCTTTATTGTTTGTTTTTATTGCGTGTATCATTAATATTATTGTTGATTTTGTTTTAGTAGGATATTTTCATATGGGAGCTAAAGGGGCAGCCATTGCGACAGTATCAGCCCAGGGATTTTCTTTTCTCTTTGCCTTGGTTTATTTATGTAAAAAGGGAATAGGGTATTCGTTTTATAAAGAAGATATTTGTTTTTCAAAATATATTCAAAAGATTATGCAAATAGGTTTTCCTTTAGGATTACAAAGTGTACTTGTTAATATTTCATTTTTAATTATTACGATTATTGTTAATCAAATGGGTTTGATTGCTTCTGCATCTTTAGGTGTTGTTGAAAAATTAATGGGATTTTTAATGTTACCAGCGATTGTCTTAGGAAGTGTTTTAGCTTCTCTTATTGCTTTAAATGTAGGAGCTAAACAATATAAACGTGCAAAACAAACATTAAAATATGCAATCATGATTTCTCTTGCTTTTGCAATCATTGTAACAACGATTTGTGAAATCTATGGAACAATACTTACGCGTATTTTTACCAATAATCAAGATGTTATTAAAAATGGTGCCTTGTATTTAAAAACGTATTCTATTGATTGTTTACTTACAAGTTTTCTCTTTTGTATCAATGGCTATTTAAATGGTTATGAAAAAACTGTCTTTACGATGGTACATAGTTTAGTAGCGACTTTTATAGGAAGAATTCCTTTAACTTTATTATTTTCTAAAATACCAAATGTAACACTATTTCATATGGGGATTGCAGCTCCATTATCTATAATGATTTCTTTAATAATGATCTTTATTTATTTTAAGAAAACAAAATTTGATAATATTAAAGAGAGATAAGTTACATTAGTACATAGAAAAGAGAAATTCTTTATTTTTTTGCAACAATATATCTTTTTTATAAATTCTATTGCTTAGTTTATTTTAAATCTTTATGATTGAAGATAGGTGATGAAAATGATTAAAGCGATATTTTTAGATATTGATGGAACATTGATTTCAGGGAAAAGACCTTCTATAAAAAAAGAAGTGATTGAAGGATTAAAACAAGTAAGGAAAAAAGGAATTCAATTGTTTATAGCCAGTGGAAGACATATGTTAGAGCTAGAAGAATTAAAACTTGTTGAACAGTTTGAATTTGATGGCTATCTTTTATTAAATGGTGGCTATTGTATAATAGGTTCACAAATTATTTATGATAATAAAATACCTCAAGAGGATTTAAAAGAAATTATAAAGATTGTAAAAGAAAACAATTATCCTTGTTTATTTATTGAAAGTAATCAAATGTATATTACTCATGTAAATCAAAGAGTCATAGATGCTCAAGCGTCTATTTCAACAATGATTCCACCAATAAGTAATCAAATCAATATAGACAACATTTACCAAGTAGATCCTTATGTAGATGAAAAAGGAATAAAAGAAATTATAAAAAACACCAAAAATATCAAAGTCACAAAATGGCATGACTATGCCTATGATATTGTTCCCAAAACTGGAGGAAAAGCAGCGGCTATTCAAGCAGTTTCAAAACATTTTGGTTATCAAAAAGAAGAATTAATGGCTTTTGGTGATGGACATAATGATATTGAAATGTTAGATGTCGTAGGTTATCCTATTGTGATGGAAAATGGCAGTGATGAAGTAAAACAACATGCATGTTATATTTGTGATGATGTTGAAAAAGAAGGAATTTTAAAAGGATTAAAACATTTTAATCTTATTGACTAGGAGAAAAGAGTATGAGAAGAAAAGATAGAGAAATTACTGATTTTGATGAAATGATGAAAATTATTGCAAAATGTGATACTTGTCGTTTAGCACTATTTGATGATGAATTTCCTTATATCGTTCCTTTAAACTTTGGAACAGATGTAGAAGAAGGACAACTTTATCTATATTTTCATAGTGCCAAAGTAGGAACAAAACTTGATTTAATAAGAAAAAATAATAAAGTGACTTTTGAAATGGATTGTGAACATAACATCATTATGTATGATGAAAGAATGTCATGCACAATGGGTTATGAAAGTGTCATTGGATATGGTATTGTAGAATTTGTTGAAGATGAAAATAAGATTAATGCGTTAAAAATCTTAATGAGGCATTATCATGAAGAAGATTTCAAATTCAATGAAAAAGTCGCAATGATGACAGAAGTTTTCCGTGTAAAAGTATTAGACATGGCAGGTAAAAGAAGAGATAATATTCATCCTGAAGAAAAAGTAAAAAGACATATTACATTAGAGTAAAACCTTGGCATTGCCAAGGTTTTTAAAACTGATAAACATCTTCACCTAATAGATTTAAGGCATTTAAATCAATAATTTGATAAGTACCACGTTTAATTTTCTTTATGTATTTCTTATCTAAAAATAATTGAAGAACACGTTGGAGTTGACGATAACTACAACCAATCAATTCAGCAACGACTACAAAATTATCTTGAACCATATAATCTTTATGAGAAACAACAAAGTAAGCCGCTAATCTATTTTCAACTGGATAATTTAATGAAATAGATTGATTTTGAGTTGATTTAGAAAGCTTGCTGGCAAGATTTTTTGCGATGGCTTTCATAAAGAAAACATCATTCATTAATATTTCATGATATTTAGAAAGGAAAATAGTTGCACAAATACAATCTTCATAAGCAATCACATTATTAATAATAGGAGATTGAGTGATAAATTCTAAATCCCCAATAATAGAGTAGGGACTATTAAAACTGCATAACATACTATTTCCATTCGCATTAATATGGTTTACTTTCACTTTTCCTCTTAAAAGAATATAAATATAATTAAGCTTTTCACCTTGATGTAATAAATATTCGTCTTTATTTAATTTTTTGATTTCAATATATTGATAATTATCAACGTGAAGAATTTCTAATTTTTTTAATTCATTTAAATAATTCATCTAAATCACCACTAAAAATATGACATATGTCGTATTTATAATCAAGTTCAATCACTATAATTCTTTCTGGAGGTGATCTTGATGGATTTTGTATTAGCCACATTATGTGGGATTATTGTAACGACAATGAATGTATTTAATGGGCAATTATCAGATTATACAGGGGTCTATTTATCAACAGTTATCATTCATTTAGTTGGTTTAGTTACTTTTTTAATTATTATGAAAATCAAAGATAAGAAAGTTTGTTTTAAAAAACAAATTCCTTTATATATGTATTGTGGAGGATGTATTGGGGTATTAACTGTTATTTTTAATGTTTTTGCGATTGGTAAGATAGGAGCTTCTTTAATGACAGCACTAGGATTATTAGGACAAATGATGACATCTTTGTTGTTAGAAAATAAGGGATGGCTAGCGACATCTATTCGAAAATTAAATATAGGAAAGATCATAGGATTAGCAGTTGTTTGTTTAGGAATAGGAGTGATGTTATTATGATTTCTATTATATTTTCTATTCTATCAGGAGTTACAATTGTTTTAAGCCGTAGTGTCAATGGGATGCTTTCTAAGAAAATGGGTGCTTATCAAGGAACGTTTTATAATTACTTTACAGGCTTTATGACAAGTTTGATTTTAATGCTTGTGCTTATGATTGTTGGTGTTCAACATATAAATATTTCTTTAGATAAAACGAATTTGATGATGTATTTAGGTGGAATCATAGGGGTTTTTAATATCTTGATTTTAAATATTATTGTTCCTAGAATATCACCTGTTATCCTTACTTTATTAAGCTTTATTGGACAACTTGTCAGTGGGATGGTTATTGATGCTTTTGTATATAACATGTTTTCTATTTCAAAGATTTTAGGATGTTTGATTGTTATTGCTGGTTTAGTGATTTATCAATTAAGTGAAGAAAAAGCATAAAAGAAGATCAGTTTAGATCTTCTTTTTGCTTAATATGAGTTTTTCTTTTTCTGATCTTTTTAATTGTTTAATTTGATACTCTCTTTTTAAAGCCTCGCTTTTATGTTCAAAAGTTTCAAAATAAACAAGTTCGACTGGTCTTCTTGCCTTTGTATATTTAGCACCTTTACCAGCGTTATGGGCTTCAATACGCTTTTCTAACTGATTTGTCCAACCAGTATAAAATGTTTGATCACGACACCTTACGATATAAACATAATTATTTTGTTGTTGAGCCAAAGCCACCATTTCTTTCTTCAGTGACATCATCATCTTCAACAATTCCAAATTCAAAGAAAATACCTTGAACCATTCCTTGTCCTGCTTTTAAAGAAAGAGATTTATCTTCATTACTATCATTTGTAAGTTTTACAAACAGATGACCTTCATTATCACTATTATAATAATCACTATCAATAATACCTACTGTATTATTAAGTTGTAAACGATATTTAAATCCTAAACCACTACGAGGATATAAACCTAATACCCAACCATTTTCAATACGTACACGAATACCTGTAGGAATTTTAATAGTTTGTCCTGGATTTAATTCAAAATCAATAGGACTATAGAAATCATATCCAGCTGATCCTTTTGTGGCACGTTTTGGAAGTTGGATGGAATGATAGATTTCTTCTACTTCTTTTTCATTATATTGAGGAAATGAATCCATGAAATCATTTTTAAATTGGTTATATGATACTTTTTCAAATTTTGCGATTTTTTTCATATTTTTTCTCCTTTTTACTTTTCTATTATAGAATAAAAATGAAAACAAGAAAATAAATAATTTCCTCACTTGACAGAGGGGAAGGAGATTGTTATTATATGTGTAAATTACAAGATGTAGTATTAAATACTACATGAAACGGTTAAAAGAGGTAATGAATATGAAAAGAACAAAATTAGATGATCGTGTTTTACCTGTTTATACAAAGGGTGAAGAAATATTTAATATGGTAACTCATATTGTAGGTGGGGCGATGGGAATAGCCGCATTAGTTTTATGTATTATCTTTTGTCATGATGGTTATGGCTTATTTTCAGGGATTGTTTATGGAATTTCGATGATTCTTCTTTATACAATGTCAGCTATCTATCATGGTTTATCACCTAAGCTTAAAGCAAAGAAAGTTTTCCAAATTATGGATCATTGCAGTATCTTTGTATTGATTGCGGGAACTTACACACCGGTTTTACTTTGTTCAATAAGAGAAGTTGATGCTAAATGGGCTTGGATTTTATTTGCAGTCATATGGATCATGACAGTGATTGGAATTACATTAAATGCAATCGATATTAAAAAATATCAAACTTTTTCAATGATTTGTTATTTAGTGATGGGTTGGTGTATTATTTTTAAAATCAATCTCTTACCACAAGCAATAGGAATGAATGGTATTTGGTTACTTGTTTCAGGAGGACTTGCTTATACAATTGGTGTTATTTTCTATGTGTTACAAAATAAGATTAAATATATGCATAGTATTTGGCATTTATGGATTTTAGTTGGTTCTATCTTACATTTTTTATGTATTATTTTGTATGTTTTATAAAAATCATAAATATTAATTTAATGAAATCCTTTGTTTATATGAACATTGGATTTTTTATTTTGTAAAAACGTAAAAGAACTATAAAATCAATATTATTTGTGATAGAATGGATTGGACGTCGAATTATTTTAAGTAAAATAATTCGAAAAAAAAATATGGGCCAATAGAGCATAAAAGTATATATTTTTTTTTTGATTAGTTATAATACATATACGAAATAAAAATAAGGAGGCATTTGGCGTGAAAATAATTAAAAGAAATGGGCAAGAAGCAATTTTTGATGAAGTAAAAATTACCAATGCAATTATTGGTGCTAATAAAGAAGTTGTTGAAACAGAAAGACTTTCTGAAGAAGAAATAGATAATATTACAAATGACATTAAATATAAATGTCAAAAAATGAAAAGAGCATTGAGTGTTGAAGAAATTCAAAACTTAGTAGAAGATGAATTAATGAAATTAAATGCTTTTTCTGTTGCCAGAAAGTATATTACATATCGTTTTCAAAGAGCACTAGCAAGACAATCTAATACAACTGATGATCAAATTTTAAGTTTGATTGAATGTGCAAATGAAGAAGTTAAACAAGAAAACTCTAATAAAAACCCTACAGTAAATAGTGTACAAAGAGATTATATGGCTGGAGAAGTTAGTAAAGATTTAACAAGAAGAATTTTACTTCCAGAAGATATTGTAAAAGCACATGATGAAGGATTGATTCATTTCCATGATGCTGATTATTTCTCTCAACATATGCATAACTGTGATTTAGTAAATCTAGAAGATATGTTACAAAATGGAACAGTTATTTCAGAAACAATGATTGAAAAACCAAAGAGTTTTTCTACTGCATGTAATGTAGCTACTCAAATTATTGCTCAAGTAGCAAGTTCTCAATATGGGGGACAAAGTATTACATTATCTCATTTAGCACCATTTGTTGATGTAAGTAGACAAAAATTTAGAAAAGAAGTTAAAGAAGAATTTGAAACTATTGGTTTAGAATTAGATGATGAAAAAATCAATGCTTTAGCTGAAGAACGTTTGAAAAAAGAAATTACTAAAGGGGTACAAACAATTCAATATCAAGTTGTTACTTTAATGACAACAAATGGACAAGCACCATTCATTACTGTCTTCATGTATTTAAATGAAGTACCTGAAGGACGTTTAAGAGATGACCTTGCTATGATTATTGAAGAAACACTTAAACAAAGAATGAAAGGTGTTAAAAATGAAAAAGGTGTTTATATTACACCAGCATTTCCTAAATTAATCTATGCTTTACAAGAAAACAATATTGAACCTAATAGTCAATATTATTATTTAACAGAACTTGCTGCAAGATGTTCAGCAAAACGTTTAGTTCCTGATTATATTTCTGAAAAAGTAATGAAAGAATTAAAAGTTGATCAAAATGGAAATGGTCAATGTTACCCATCAATGGGATGTAGATCTTTTTTAACACCATATATTGATGAAAATGGTAAACCAAAATATTATGGACGATTTAATCAGGGTGTTGTGACAATCAACTTAGTTGATGTGGCTTGTTCATCAAAAAGAGATATGAACAAATTCTGGCAAATATTTGATGAAAGATTAGAATTATGTTATAGAGCTTTAATGTGTAGACATGAACGTTTAAAAGGAACACCTAGTGATGTAGCTCCTATTTTATGGCAACATGGAGCATTGGCTCGTCTTAAAAAAGGTGAAACAATTGATAAATTATTATACGGTGGGTATTCAACAATTTCTCTTGGATATGCTGGATTATATGAATGTGTTAAATATATGACAGGTAAATCACATACAGATCCAAGTGCAACACCATTTGCTATTGAAGTGATGCAACATTTAAATGATGCATGTACAAAATGGAAAGAAAAAGAAAATATTGATTTCTCACTTTATGGAACACCAATTGAATCAACAACTTATAAATTTGCGAAATGTTTACAAAAACGTTTTGGTAAAATTGAAGGTGTTACAGATAAAAACTATATTACAAACAGTTATCATATCCATGTAACAGAACATATTAACGCCTTTGATAAATTAACATTTGAATCTCAATTCCAAAAATTATCACCAGGTGGAGCTATTTCTTATGTAGAAGTTCCAGATATGCAAGATAATATTGATGCGGTATTAGCAGTTATGAAACATATTTATAATAATATTATGTATGCTGAATTAAATACAAAGAGTGATTATTGTATGGCTTGTGGATATGATGGAGAAATCCAAATTGAAAAAGATGAAAATGGTAAACTTATTTGGGTATGTCCAAACTGTGGAAATAAAAACCAAGATATGATGTCTGTTGCTAGACGTACATGTGGTTATATTGGAACTCAATTCTGGAATCAAGGAAGAACACAAGAAATCAAAGAACGTGTATTACACTTATAGAGATGAAATTTTCATCTTGTAAATTTACATTTTGGTTGGAGACATTACATTTTAATTAGAGACATTTGTAATTGCAAATATGTGCAAGTTACATTTTAATTGGAGACATGTTAAAATAGAGATAGGAAAAACTATCTCTATTTTTTTATTTTTTAGGAGAAATTTTATGGCAAAAAAAATATCTAATAAAAATAAGTTTAAAAGAAAAATGGGAACAGGTGAAGGAGCAAACTACAAGCCATTTATTACAACAAGTGAGTTTAATAGTATTGGAACCACAACAGTAATAAGGGACTGGAAAACCGGTAGAGGAGTTCATTGCCTTTCCCAAGGTGAAATGTACTGGTATTACCTTCTTAGATGGGATGATAATAATATTGATATTAGGGAACAATATCCGTTAAATCGTGAGGAAACCCTTGCAATAGCTGATAAATTAGGTGTTAAACATCCTGGAAATAATGATTATATAATGACAACAGATTTTTTGGTTACAAAATCGGATAATACTTTTCACGCTTATTCAATAAAAACATCAAAAGACTCTTTGAGTGATAGGAACTTGGAAATTTTGTGCATTGAAAAAATGTATTGGAAATCAAAAAATATAAAGTATTCTCTTCTTTTTAAAACAGATGCTAATACTCTAATGGTTCATAATATACGGAGAATAGTTGAGTTTTATGATATTAATTCAGTATTCGATAATATTTCTCGTATTAAGCATGATATAGCAATAAAGAAAATAAATATTGATTTAAATATTGTACAAATAACAAATGATTTTCTAGAAAAACTTTTGGAGGTAAATGTAAATGAACGTTAATTTATCTATTGGTGTAATAATTGAAGATGTTAATTCCCAAAGAAAGTATAGAATTGTTTCATTAGCCAATGAGACATGCACTTTGTGCAACATGGATACTACAAAATTTGAACTAATTCTTTATAATGTAGCGGATATATGTGATTTAATAAGTGGAAATCTGTTAATTATTAAGCCAAATGAGAAAGAAATTTTTGATATTAATAGTCTACCAGAAAGTGCAAAACAAAGATTAATTCTAAAAAAACAAATGATGAATGAGGTACTTCAATTATATAGACCATCTTATGTTGGTTTGATGGGGAAAAATTCAAGACCAGAATTGAAAGAAGTTATGGAAAAATATCATGTAAAGAAAGCAAATTTTTGGAAAATCTGCATTAAATATTTTCAAAGTGGATTTAAAGATATTTCGCTAGTAGATAAAAGGTATTTAGGAAGTAATAAAGGAAAAAGCTATACCTTATCAGCCAAGCCAGGTACTAGATCAAAATATTTCAAGTCTACAGGTGTAATTAAAAATGATGAAATAGAGATGTATTATGAAGAAGCTTTGAAAGATTACAAATCTGGTCGTCAAAAAACGATAAGAAGTGCATACGATAAGATGAATTTAAAACATTTTTCAAAAATTGAAATTATTAATGGCGTAAAAACATTAGTTTTGTTGCCAGAATCTGAAAGACCGACTATACGTCAATTTAGATATTATGTGAATACACATACGACTAAAGAAGAAATTGATAGAATTAAAACAAGTGCACAAGAACAAAGAAATGACAAAAGATTAATAGTAAGTGATGTTTTAAAAGATATTTATGGTCCAGGTGATATGGTAGAAATTGATGCAGTAGAAGCAGATGTTTCATTAGTTTCTGAATTGGACCATTGTAAAACAATAGGACGACCTGTTAATTACTTTATGGTTGATGTTTTCACAAGATGTATTGTAGCCGTATCAGTAGCATTTGATAATATCTCAATTCTGGGTTTAACAAATTTGTTTTTAAATCTAGCAGACGATAAAAAACAATATGCAGAAAGATTTGGTATTTCATTTGAAAATACAGATGTCTGGCCTTCTAATTTTATTCCAAGAAGATTAAGGGTAGATAGAGGAAGCGATTTTAAAAGTAAGGAATTTAATAGAATATGTGTGACTTTAGGAATAGAAAAACATATTGTTCCTGGTGGAAGTGGTTCACTAAAAGGTATTGTTGAACAATCTTTTCATCAAATGCATTCACAACAAAATGTTCATTTAGAAAACCATGGATTAATTGAAAAACGTCATGATTCCAGACATCATCAAGAAGCAACTTTATCAATTTATGAATATACACAAATGATTATTAATTTTGTGTTATTTCACAACCAACAATATAATAAGGATTATCACCTAACAAAAGAAATGATTCAAAATAAAATAGAGCCAATTCCTGCTAAATTATGGCAATATGGAGTGAATAAATATGGAAAACCAAGACCAATTCCTGTTTTAGAACAATATTTATATGACCTAATGACACCAGTAAAAGCAAAAATTTCTCGTAGAGGTATAAGCTATAAAAACTTATGGTACTTGCCTTCAAACGATCCAGAATTAGCAAAGGAAATGTTTTCTGTTGGAACAAAGAAAATTCCATTTGAAGTAAGAATAGATAATCGAGATGTCGGAGCTATTTATTATAAGAGAGACAATAAATTGATTTATGCTCCTTTAAATAAACAAATTACAGGGAATGCAGACTATGCTGGTATGACGTATAAAGAGTATGAAGATTTCAGAAAAGCAAAAGGCAAGATGGATGCGCATGGAAGAGTATATAATGAACAGTTAAGTGTTAATTTATATGCCATCAATGAAAGAATTGTTTCTTCTTCAAAAAAAGAAAATTATTCTGATGAAACAAATATGAGAGAAAACAGAGAAGAACAAAAACAGCTTACATCTAAAGAAAATAACATCAAACAAAGATTTACTTCTACAATAGATGATGTAGCTTTTCAAAAAGATAAAAGTAAAAATGAAAATATTACAAATGACGAAGATATTTCAATAAAGAATAAAGAAAATTATGAAGATTATGATAGCTTTCAAGATGCAATAGAAGCTTTTAATAATGAATTCTAGGAGGAAATTTTATGAATTATGAATATGTAAATAATTTAGATGGGATTTCTCAGTATGATGAATTTGATTTGGAAAATAATAAAATTGTTAATGCAAGATATGTTCATGCACTAGTTGATGAAGACAAAGGTAATCCTTATATTGAATCCCTCCCCTTTCCTAGAAACGAGAAATCCATCACAAGAGTATATACTAGAACGTTACCTAGCTATCGCTATGATGATGTTAAGAACATGAATACACTTAAAAAAATGCTTGCTGTTGGAACATTAAGAGAATTACGTTTTCCTTTACCATTTCATAGTGAATTGGAATTTAACTTTTATAATTCTCTTGTAACTTCATATAGATCAAGGAAAAGAATCGAATCAATGGATACTAACTTAAACTATATTTCTGATAACAAGCCGAATGAAATACATAGTATTTTAGCAGGTGATTCTGCTGCAGCTACAAACGCAGGTTTTTCCTTAATTGGTTACTCTGGTTGTGGGAAGTCTTCATCAATTCAAACACTTGTATCACACTATCCACAGGTTATTATTCATGGTGATAATACTGCATCAAGGTTTCCACAAATTGTTTATCTTGTTGTCAATTGTATTGCAAATAGTAACTTTTCAGCACTTTATGAAGGGATTGGAGATGCAATTGATAAAGCATTCGGAAATATAGTACCCGTTTATGCTAAAGAGGTATCCAAAATAAGCAACCTTGGTAGAAAGGCTGAAAAAATTAAAGAATACATAGAAAAGTTTGCAATTGGTATAATAATTTTTGACGAAATTCAATTGATTGATTTTAAACATACCAAGGAAAATTCATTTGAAAGTTTGATGACATTATCTAATAGAACAAAAGTTGCGATTGTTGTAGTTGGGACAGAAGATGCTAGAAATAAAATGTTTAAAGAGTTGAGAACGTCGAGACGAGTAGGAATGATGATAAAAGGTCATACGTATTGCGAAAGTAAAAAATACTTTGCATTTTTGCTTAAAAACTTATTGAGATATCAATGGTTTGATGAACCTTTACAGATTTCTAATGAATTGATTGATGTTTTTTATGATCTATCCAAAGGAATAATAGATCAATTAATAGGAATATATACATGTGTTCATTTTGAATACTTCAGAAGAAAAGGTAAAGAAAAAATCACCCCACAATTCATAAAAAAAGTAGCAGAAAAATATTACCCAAACATGCAATATGTTTTAAATAACCTTGAAGATGATGAAATAAATAAAAAATATCTTAATATGAAGCAAAATGCAGAATTAAAAATTGCGGATATTCTCGATAAAGAAAAACAAGAACAAAGTGAAAAGGAAATCTTACAAAGTAGTGATTCAGAAGCAAAAGTTATTATACAATTGTCAAATATTGCTGCTAATATACAAACAATATATGACTTTACTGATTCCCAAATCGAAACTGCATTTAATAAAGTTATAAGTAAAAAAGTAAATGAAGGAAAAAACGAAAAAGAAATAAGCAGATTAACTTTAGAACAATTGCAAAAAAGCACCCCAAAAGTGAGAGCAAGTAAAAAGAAAAAAGCAATGACTGCATCACAAATGCGAGATTTTCTAGAAATTGACAATAAAGAGGAATAAATGCATGGGACTAATACCAAATGTTGTACAACTATATCCAGATGAATTGTTATATTCGTGGATGTGCAGGTTGGCAAAGGCAAATTGCTTATCATTGTATAGCTTTGCACGAGCTTATATGGGTGGAAACTTTAAGTCTGATGGAGATGTTCCGTATGACTTAAGACAAGGATTCAATGCTTTTTATAATAATTTAAATTTAAATATAGACATGGCAGAATTATTTATGAAAACAACAACATTTTCTTATGAAAGTATTGTAATGTCGAATGAATTACAAACAAAGTATATTACTAACGCCTTTTATAAAAGTGATGCTATTAACACATCTATGAATCATCGTTTTAAAAAAATAAATATTTGTTTAGAATGTGTCAAGGAAGATATAGAGTTATTTGGAAATCCTTATTTTCATCGAACTCATCAATTAAGAGGTGTTCATACATGTCATAAACATGGAACAAAACTTCTGAAATATATTGGAAAACCAGGACATGCCCAAGAATTTGTCATAGATAATTATAAAGAAGTTGGTAATTATAAGGTTAATTTAACAACAGAGGAATTAAATTTTGCATATAATCTATTAAACGCAAATATATATACAAATATTCAAATAATTAGAAAATACTTAAAAGCTCAAGAAAAACTATTTGTAAGCAAAGAAGATTTAAATAATAAATATGCATTAAATACTACAGATATTGTTAAAGACTTATATATAATATCAAAAGGAAATATTGAAACGTTAAAAGAACTTATTAGCTTGAATGATAATAGCAATAAATTTAATAGCAAAGAATATGAATTCATTTCAGGAAAAAATAATATATTAAAAACGTTTAGACATCACAAATGCGGGAATATTTTTTGCACTACTACACATGGTTTTAAATTGGGTTGGGGATGCCCTTATTGTATTGATTTAGTTCCTTATCAAAAAAGAATAGAGATAATGATAGATAAATTAGGAAATGGAGAATACAAAGTTTTATCTCAATTTGAATCAATGAATCAATCAATAAAAATTAAACACAAAAATTGTGGGAATGCTTATTTTGTTCCTCCAAGAGAGTTTATTAATGAAGGAGTACGCTGCATATGCAAACAAATTATTTTATATAAAGATGTGAAAGAAATTGTTGAGAAAAGTGGAAAATACAAATTGATTCAATATACAAAAACTGAAGAACCGATAATTATTCAGGCATTAGAATGTGGTCATATTTTTAAATATAAATACAGAAGATTTATTAATACACCATATTGCAGAATATGCAGACCAAAGAATATGTCTACGGAACGTTTTCAAAATAAAATAAAGGAAATAACGAATGATGAATATGAAGCAGTAGATGAATTTGTTGATTATATTCACCAAATGACTTTTAAACATAAAAAATGTGGGAGTATGTTTAAACGTACTCCAAAATATTTACTTCAAAATCCTCATTGTCCAATATGTGATATTGGAGACAGCAGATGGGGTTTTGCTTATAAATTATTGTGCGAATATAGACTAGAGTTTGGAAATACAAATATTTCTAAAAGAGATATCTATAAAGGGTTCTCGCTTGGAAATTGGTGTTTTAGGCAACGTCAAAAAAAGAAGAAACACAACTTACCTCGTAATAAAGCAAAATTACTAAGAGAAATCGGATTTATTTTTGATCCGCTTGAAAATGAATGGAACAGAAGATATAAACAATATAAAAGGTATATCAAAGAGACGGGAACATGTTATATTCCACGAAGATTTATATATGAGGAAGAAAAATTAGGCGCATGGGTAGATACCCAAAAGAAAAGATATAGAGTTGAGAAATTATCAATAAAAAGAATGGATAAACTTTTAGAGCTAGATAAAAACTTTTTTAAAAGCCACTAAGTAAAAAGATAATTCTAACAAAATACAACAATATGTATAATTTTGTATTAATTTGTCGTGAATTATGTTAAAATACCTACTGTCTTAGCTAAGACAGAATAGGAGAATGGCAAGAAATGGCAAAGACCGCAAAAAGTGGAGGATGCCAACGTTAAAAGTTAAATGAGAGGTATCAATGGACTTAATCCAATCGGTACAATTCATTGCTGCAATCATAACATTAATGGATTACAGTTTTAGAATTGCAAAGTTCGTAGTAGAATCAAATTCTAACTAAAGGATACCCTATATCCTTTATTGTTGCGCATTCTCCAAAAGAAAAAAGGTATAAGTTAGCGCTTATACCTTTTATTGTTTCCATATTCAAACTACCGAAGAAAAACTTGAATATAGAAACACCCCTTTTCTATTGTTGCCATTCTTGACACTTAAATTATATTAAGAAAGTGCCAAAATGTCAATGTTTATCGTAGTTTTACTTGACATGTCTATTACAGTCTTTTAAATAAAGCTATAAAATAATAAACTTATTGCAAATTAAAATGCAACTATTTTGAAATAAAGAATAACTAATCTTTTTAGATGTCTCCTACTAAAATATAATTATTATATTCTTATTTATTAAATTCATGCTAATTTGTATTCAATTAAAATGTAACTAATCCGAAATAAAGAATATCTATTTTTTCATATGTCTACAACCAAAATGTAATTATTATATATTTATTTGTTAAATTAATGCTAATTTGTATTCAATTAAAATGTAACTTAACACATCTCTTTTTTTTATATTTATTAACCAAAAACCAAAGAATGGAAAATGGTAAACAAGTTGTTGATGGAAATCTTGAAGGTATTAAAAAAACTTTAGAAGGTTCTCTTAAAAGATTAAAAACAGATTATATTGATTTGTATTATTTACATCGCGTTGATCCTAATGTACCAATTGAAGATATTGCGTATTTAATGAAGGATTTTATTAAACAAGTGAAAATCAAACATTGGGGGATATCAGAAGCAGGAATTGAAACCAAGCCCATGCAATATGTCCTTTAACAGCCGTAGAGAGTGAATATTCAATGATGTGGAGAGAACTAGAAGATAAGCTTATTCCTTTACTTGAAAAACTAGGTATTGGTTTTGTACCTTTTGCTCCATTATGTAAAGGATTTTTAAGTGATGCTTATGATAAAAATAGTTTTCATGTAAAATTAAATGCACCAAGATTTAGTGAAGAAGCGCTTAAAAAGAATCAAGTAGTTGTTGATTTAGTTAATAAAATTGCAAAAGAAAAAAAGGTAACAGTTGCACAAATTTCTTTGGCTTGGGTATTAGTACAAAAAGATTTTATTGTACCTATTCCAGGAACAACAAAGTTGGAAAGATTAAAAGAAAATATTAAAGCAACCGAAATCAAATTTACAAAAGTAGAAGCTGAATCAATGAATGAAGCATTATCTCAAATGGATATCGAAAGTAGAAGATTTGAACCAGATTCAGATTTTGAAAAAAGAGTTGGTTTATAAAGGCGAGACATTCTCGCGTTTTTATTATGAAAAAAATTTAATGAATTGATAAATTTGTAAAAATATGTCGATTATATCCAAAAAATATGTAATACTGAAAGAAGTGAGGAAAGGAGAATAAGGTGAAAGATATTTATTTATTGCTAACAAAATCAGATACTTTTGTTTCTAAAGCAATTTATTTAATGACGCAAGACAGTTATACACATATTTCTATCTCTTTTGAAGAAAATTTACAACCGATGTATAGTTGTGCTAGAAAATATACTTACTCTCCAATTCCTGCAGGAATTAGAAATGAGTCATTTGAAAAGGGATTCTATAATAAAAATCAACATATTCCTTGTGCATTATATAAACTTACTGTTAAGAAAGAGATATATTATAAGGCAAAATTTATTTTAGAATCTATTTTAAATCATTCTCAAGATTATAAATATAATTTAATGGGATTGATCTTATGTAAATTGGAAGTTCCATATCGTAGAAATCATTATTATTTCTGTTCAGAATTTGTAAGTGAAATCTTGGCTTATAGTCAAGCTATAGAATTACCTAAGCTTCCTTGTTTAATGAAACCATCGGATTATTTATTATTTGAAGAATTAGAGTGTTTATATCAAGGAAATATTGGAGAACTTATAAAATATAGAGATTTATGTTAAAGGATGATACATCCTTTTTATTATATCAATAGATTCTATAAAGAATTGTTGTATAATAGGAAAATATGAAAAGAGGAATTGAAATGAATTATGCAGAAATTAAGAATTTTGATATCGCTAATGGCTTAGGAGTTAGAGTTTCTTTATTTGTATCAGGATGCACGCATCACTGTAAGAATTGTTTTAATCAAATGACATGGGATTTTAAATATGGAAAAGAGTTTAATCAAGAAGTAGAAGATTTAATTATAGATTATTTAAAACCAGAACATATAACAGGATTGTCTTTACTTGGAGGAGAACCAATGGAACCAAGTAATCAAAGAGCGTTATTACCATTTATTAAAAGAGTGAAAGAACTTTATCCACAAAAGGATATTTGGTGTTATACAGGTTATCTCTTTGATCAAGAACTTTTAAGTGAAAGTCGAGCAAGATGTGAAGTAACTGATGAATTGTTATCTTATATCGATGTTCTAGTAGATGGTAAGTTTATTGAAGAACTTAAAGATTTAAGTTTAAAGTTTAGAGGATCGTCTAATCAAAGAATTATAGATGTTAAACAAAGTTTAGAAAAAGATGAAATTATTTTATATAAAGATTTGAATGAAAATAGAAATTTTCAAAAATATGAATAAGACGATATACACTACATAATTAGATAAAATTATGCTATAATGTTTTCGTTAATTATAGAGGGAGTAGAATATGATAGGATTTTATAGTTACACTGTCATTCTTACATATTTATCATTAGTTTTTGCGATGGTAGGAATTCACTTATCTGTCATAGGTGTTTATCAATGGTCATTTATTTGTTTAATGATGTGTGGTATTTGTGATACTTTTGATGGAATGGTAGCAAGAAGTAAGAAGAATCGTACAGAGGAAGAAAAGAAATTTGGTATTCAAATAGATTCTTTATGTGATCTTATTTCTTTTGGTGTGTTTCCAGCAATACTAGGATATAATTTAGGATTATCTTCAGTAGGATGGCTTGCTATTGAAATACTTTATGTATTAGCAGCAGTTATTCGTTTAGCTTATTTTAATGTTACTGAAGAAACAAGACAGCAACAAACAACAGAAAAAAGAAAGTATTATCAAGGTTTACCAGTTACAACTTCAGCCTTTATTTTACCTTTTGCATTTGCTTTAAGATATGTTATTTTTGGTTTAGATTACTTATATGGAACTTTAATGTTAATTACAGGTATTTTATTTGTTGTTGATTTTAAAGTGCCAAAATTAAAAGGGAAAGGACTTATTGCACTTGGTGTTCTAGTTGTTGTAGAACTTGTGCAAATTCTTTGTTTTTCATGATTAAAGATCGTCAAGGACATATCGTTAAAGAATTAGAGGGTCAAAATAAATTATTA
>ERZ791864.1090-NODE-1090-length-21008-cov-4.215291_pt1 | contig 21008 bp, 5 predicted proteins | sample MGYA00510282_ERZ791864 | MGnify/ENA primary metagenome ERZ791864 (study PRJEB30046, sample SAMN00792087) | human gut metagenome | study: EMG produced TPA metagenomics assembly of the A metagenome-wide association study of gut microbiota in type 2... | reverse complement strand
GGCAAAAAGGTTTATTTATTTTATTCGGCGCGCTTTAGCCACTTTATCGACAGTCAAAAAGGGCAACTCCAAAAGGAGTTGCCCCTAATTTTTATTTCGGCTAAAACTTTATGTTTATGCCATTGTCTGAAGAAGGTCTACAAGAGAAGCAATAACTGTATCAGTATCACCCTTAAGAACAGGAAGAACCTGATTAACAACTCCGGATACAGTTTCGTTACCGCCAACAAGACCTGTGATAAGATCACTTATGTTCTTGAAGTTATCGCCTGTGTTAATAGTTTCGATTAAGTAGCCGAGTACTGCAATGAGTGTTTCTGATGAATCACCTTCAACATAAATTCTTGCACCGTATGTAGCAGCCTGTGAAGTGTCTGTAATTACTTTACCGTGGCTTGCAAGCTTCAACCAATCTACATCATTAAGCTTAATTCCGAGTGGTGCGCCCTTAATCTTAATAAGACCAAGGATATTATTTACAAGAGGAATAATAGCGTCACCGCCAAGGAGTGGCTTAAGTGTTGCATTAAGGTCATAGATGTCAAGAGTGAAGTTTGTAACACCAATCTTACCGAGAATTGAATTAAGGTCAACTTTAAGTGCCTTAAGAAGTGCAGGTAAGAGAGTATTAAGATCAACTATTGGTTTGATAGCATCAACAAGAGCTGAAATAGGAGTGAGGAGGTTGTCAAGAATCTGGCAAAGTCCGTCATTACCAATGAAGAGTGCAAGGTTTGGAAGCATTGCAAACAATGTTTCAAGAGGAGCATTAAGTATATCCTCAACCTTATCCCAAAGAGGGTTGATAATATCAAGAAGAATATTATCGTAAGCTTCGTTTATATCTTCTCTGTATTGATACTGAGTTTTGATGTTATACATTGAGAATGCTTCCATAAGAGGAACTATTGATGATGTATAACCGTTTGAACCAGGAATTCTTACTATGTCAAAGATTCCGAGTGATGCATCATTAAGAAGTACATCGAGTACACCGTAGATAGGACGGAGAACTGCAACAAGTGCGTGGAAGAATGTATCTGCATCCTTAACACCCCACTTAAGTGATGCTGTGTTAACCTTTGACCATGAACCTGCCTTTGCGATTACGCTTGCATTTGCAGCATAAGTTTGACCGTAAGATTCATCTGTAAGAAGTTTAGCAACATTGCTTGTTGAGAAGTCAATGTTAGTTTGTGCAAGGAGAGAAACGAGTGAACCGTCGCCAACCTTAACACCTTCAACTGCACCGTAAAGTCCGGTAAGAAGTGAGTTAATAATGTCATCCTTGAAGATAAGACCGCCGATTAACTTGGTAAGACCGCCGTCAACCAAACCGCCTACAAGTCCGTCAAGCATTGGAGGAAGATTCTTAAGGAAGTCAACATCAACACTTTCAGGATAAGAGAAGTCGTATGAACCTGTCTTATAAGCTGTGTAATCCCAGAATGCATTAGTAGGTTCGCCTGTTAAGAAGTAGAATACTGCACGAACAATATCATCCTTATCAGCAAGGCCGATTGTAGTGAATACGGTTGAGATGATAGATTTGAGCATATCATTACTCTTAATAGCTTTAATTGAAGTAATAAGTGATTTGATAGATTTTGAGTTCTTAACAAGAGTATCTGCAATATAACGGAGAACTGCAACAAGAACTTCGCCCTTATCAGCAATTACTTCCTTATTTGTAAACTTGCCTTCGGCATTCTTAACCATTGATTTAGATGTAACAACCTTACCGTGTGATGCGATTGTTGACCACTTAAATTCAGGAAGTTTAATACCGGTCTTCTTAAGTAATGAGTTAAGAAGAGGAACTACAATATCTTGAATGTTGCAAGACTTAAGGTTTGCAAGTTTGATGTTAAGCTTAACACCTTTAACCTTGAGTGCGTTTGTAACAACTTTGCCAAGGTCCTTGCCGAGTACCATTGTAAGAATCTTATCAACATCCACACCTGCTGATTTAGCAGTTTTAAGAATGTTTGTAACAGGAGCAAGGAGATTATCGAGTAACTGGCCTATGCCATTGTTATCAATAAAGTATGCAAGGTTTGGAAGAACAGATGTGAGTGTATCAAATGGCTTATCAAGAAGTGTATCTACAAAGCTCATAAGAGGATTGAGAACATCAAGAATTACATTATCTTTAGCCTTCTTGCAATCTTTTTGATACTGCTTAAATGTTTTAATCTTGCTGTTGCTTACTTGAAGAACATCAAGAAGAGGAACAATTGCGCCTTCATAACCGTTAATACCGTTAACGCCTACATTAAGAGCGTTAAGATCAAGCTTAATTGTTGAAAGCTTGGAGTCAGGGTTCATATCATCCTTAAGGGTAAGAGTGAGAACGCCTTTCTTAAGCATATAAGTAAGTGCAACTTTGCTTGTTACTTTACCGTTGCTGTCTTTAATATCAAATGAAGTTGAAGCCTTCTTGATATTGATATTACTGAGGTCAATCTTTCCTTCATTGAGGAATACAGCAAGAACGCTGTTTACAGGACGGAGGATTGCTGCAAGAGCATTGATAAAGCCCTGTTCTGCTTTTGCTGAACCATCTTTGAAGCCCCAGTTAATTGTTTTAACTTTCTTCCAGCTCTTTGCCTTCTTAAGTGTGTTGGCTGCTGAAGTGTAAGTTTTGCCATAGCTCTTATCTACAAGGAGATTAGCAACACCCTTTGGTGATACTGCAATGCCTACCATATTGAGATATGGTGAAATCTTCTTGGTATCAAGCGCACCGTAAAGTGCCTTTGCAAGAGATGTGAGGTTAGCGTTTGTAAATGCCAATCCGCTGACGATGCTCTTAAGATTTGATGCGTTAACTACACCGAAGTTGGCGAGAAGAGCCATAACTGCATCAACTGCTGTGTCAAGCTGTGAAACAGCGTTATTTGCATCAAAAGCTGTAATTCCGTCAGGATACTTAAAGTTTAATGATGTACCCTTGTAATTCTTATAAGTCCAGTAAACTTCTGTTGGTGACTGAGTGAAGTCAAGAAGCTTGCCGATAACTTTAAGAAGTCCCATAGCGTCAAGCTTACCTGTTTCGATGTACTTGATAAGCTTTTGAATTCCCTTGCTAATCTTGTTGTTGCCCATAATCAACTGAATGATTGTGGTAAGATTATTGTTTGTCTTTACGAATTCAATTACATAATCAAGAACATAAAGAAGTGTTTGAGCAGGAGAAGCTGTTTTGCCGAGTGCATTCCAGTTAATGTTATTAAGCTTAATGCCTGTTTTAGCAAGAAGTGTATTTATAATAGGTATAATATTATTACCTGAAAGAAGGTATCCCTTTACTTCAATACCGATTTCCTGCTTATCATTAACTGTTACCAATTTACCGAATGTTTTAGTAGCAATGTTTTCAAGGAATGAAGCAAGAGTAGGTGATGTTGCACCAAGAGTACCATTGCTTATTCTGAGGATTTTTGCAAGTCCGTTAACTTCGTTTGAAATAGGTTTAACGGCGTTTGCAATTGTTGAAGCAAGTGTAGGAGCTGTTGTGTCATCTAATATAACACCGATAGCCGATACAAGGTTCAACAATGTAGTTACAGGTTTTTCAAAGAATTTGTCAAGTAATGCAACGATTGGGTTAACAATTCCTACAAATACTTCATCACGGTATGGATTGCTCTTGTCAGCGAACTTTTCAGGAGTATCAACTGTGATGCCTGTTTTTACTGCGATTGTATTAAGAACCGGATAAAGTGCATTTTCGTAAATGCCTGTGTCAATAAGAAGTACGCCGATAATAGATGTGAGAAGTCTGAGTGATGTTGAAAGACCATTCATAAACTCATCTCTGTTGCCGGCTGAAACACCCCAGTTAATGCTTACATTGAGTGTTCCGTTGTCATTAACAGCATCGCTCCAGCTTGCAAGCTTCTTAAGTTTACCGCTGGCATTCTTAATATCTGTGTCTTTAATTCTTACAGCTAAAGAGTCAGGAGAAATAAGTCCGTTAACTGCTTCGCTGATAAGATTGTATTTAGCTGAAACATTGTTTGCACCTGTGTATGAATAAGCGTACTTATCAGTAAGGTTTGCAACAAGTGATTCAATGAGTGCATAAGTTCTTACTACTACTGTGGTAAGTCCTTCATTTGTGTAGATATCCTTAGGGTTAACATTACCGTTAGAATCAGCTGAGCGTGAATCTTCACCGTTAAGGTAATATAAATAGGTATTAAGTAAATCTATTACTGCATTTGCTGAGTTAGCACCGATGTAATTTGAAAGTAATGAAATTACGCCGACAATAATATTATTTGTTTTGTTGATTGAATAGCCATTGATTCTTGAATCAGCAAGGAGAGATGACAATGCTTTATCAAGCTTTTCAATTGTGCTGTCAACACTCTTAACATCTTTGCTCTTATACGCTGAAATGTCAACTGATGAGTTAGAAGTTTGAACTGCCTGTGTAGGAGCAGTTGTTGTATTATTATTTGTATTTTTATTTGTATTGTCAGTCTTCTTAAATGATTTAACAAGACTTTGAATTACATCTACAAGCTTGCTTACATTAGTAATAAGGAAGTAAGCATTGTTTTTATCAAGTCCGACAAATCCGCTTGCCTGCTTTTCAAATGTAAAGCTGTATTTGCTTTCACGGGTGATTTGGAAAATGCTGTTAAACAAGTCTGTAAGTGCGCTTGTTTCGCCAAATCCGCCGATTGACTGAAGAACACCTGTAATGATAGGAAGGTTCTTTGCAAATGCGCTGTTGTCTGAATCAATAACATTGTTTGCAAGACCGAGGATTGCATCAAGCCAATCTTCTACAAAGATACCAACGAAAGTATCGAAAATCTTTGTTGAATCAGGATTTTGAGCATATGACTTGAATTCAGTTACCTTTGTGTTAGAAACAGCGGTATAGGTTTTACCCGATACTGTAATTTCTTCAGTTTTAAATTTACCGTCGTAGCAGTATGTCCATGCATTTTTGCTGACACCGTACTTATCTGCTCCAAGGTCTTCCATAATATCGAAGAGCTGTGGAATAGCAACCATTAAGTTGTTAAGTCCGCTGTTAGCAATATTTCCGTTGTTATCTTTACCCTTAACTTGATTTCTGAGTGATGGGGTATTTACATAAGTGTCAACTGCTGTTGTAAATAATCCTGCAAGTTCGTTAATTACTTCTGCAAGTCCGGTTGCAAGCTGAGCGTTTGTGTCTGAAAGAACGCCTTTATCATCTGTAAATGCTTTCTTAAGAACCTTATCAAGTCCGCTGAGCTTAGCGTCCCTAAGTGCTTTATCGGCAATGTAAATTCCTGTGATGTAAGGAACTTTTGCTTCATATTTGCTATAAACAGTAAATTTAGCATTTGTCGGAGCTTTTGCAAGAGCTACTGAAATATCATTGCTTGTTACACCGTTATATGTATAGTATGTAACATCTTCGGTATATTCAACTGTCTTTGCAGTACCGTTTTCATCCACTTCTGTTTTTGTCTTCTTTTCTGTTACAACTTTAGAAGTGATTTCGTTGCCTTTACTGTCAACAATCTTTTCATATTTAGTAACATATGCCGGTTTGCTGATAACAGTACTTGTTGTAATATTCTTTGTCGTAATTTTATCAAGTCCGCCTGATAAATCGGTATATTTGGTGATTTTGAAATTCTTTTCAGAACCGTTATTCCAATATGTACCGCCCATCTTGTCATAAGAACCGTCATTCTTGAGCCAATGCATAAGCAATGGAAGCATTTCATTAAGGTCCCAAGCAAGTGTGTCAATACCGATGTATGAGCCATAATCAGCGGTTAAGTCATAGAGAAGACCGTCATGTGTGAAGTTATAAAGCATATTGTTTTGCTTGGTTTCACCTGATTTAGCACTGAAGAATATCGGTTCAAGTACTTCATTTACAAGAACAACAACAAGCGGAAGAAGATTGAATATTGTTTCAACCGGAGATTCAATAAGGTTAGCCCAAATATTGTAAGTTGCTTTGACAAGGTCAATTTTTGTTGAAGCAAGTTCGTCAAGAGCACCGTCGATAATATTACCTATTGTTGAACTCGGATCGAGATATGTGGAAATAATAGAGTTAAGAACTATATTTGTAAGCTGTGTACCGCCGTTACCACAAAGAGCTGCAAGTGCATTGTTGATAACAGGCTGCTTTTGAGCGTCTGTAAGAGTTACACCTGTTGTATCAAGATGTTCTTTAACATAGTCATTGATAAACTTGCTAATATCCAAAGAACATTTGATTGAATTGGTATCATAAGTTAAGTCGTCAGACGCAGTGCTTATTTTTGAGCAAAAATAAGATGTAAGAGTTGACATATATGAATATTTAACCCATTCATTTAAATCTGCTTTTGAATAAGTATTGCCGGTATGCTTGTATGCATAAATACCGGTGTTAGGATCTGAATTTTCTGTATCTAAAAGAGTAGCATTTTGAATATAATCACTTGTTTTATTGCTTCTGTTGCTAATCCAGTTACCTGCAAACAAGTTGATAACCTTGTTACGCTGTTGTGCATCAGAGTTGTTATTCTTTCTGCTGTACATCTTCAAGAATGTAGCAAAATATTCAATAGTGGCTGTATCTCTGAGATTCTTAGGAAGAACGAAAGTTTTAGAACCGTCTGTATCATTAAACTTCATACTACCGTCAGCAAAATATCCGTTTATTGTTTCAGGGAAATTGTTATCCTGAGTAGCAACCAAGTTCAAAATTGAATACATCTGCTCAAGTTCATCATCTGTAAGGAAGAATTCATCTCCGTCTTGCCAGTAGAAGTTGAAGCCCGCAGGCATATCCTTATCAACTGCTTGATTTATATCTTCAAGTTTAAGTCCTTTAAAGTCAACCAATGCTCCTTTTAAAATATATTGAGCATAAGGAGCGTTTTGTCGTCCGCCGCCATTTACATCATCAACAAGTGAAGCGTATGATAATATGATATAAAGGCTTGTGATATAATCCTTTACAGAAGATATTGACGATGCATCTGTGGATGCACTATCTCTGCTGAGCATTTCGCTTACTGCAGTGTCAAGATTGTCGTATCCGACAGCTTTAGCAAAGAATGGCTCAATCTGTGATAATAATTCGTCAACAGTTTTAAAAGTTTTAATACCGGTTGATTCAATGGTGTATGGGTCTCCGGTAGGAGATGTAACTTTTGGGTTCCATTGGTCATTAAAGAAATCTGAATCAGCAGAGAGTTTGAAATCTGCACCGCCGTCAACAGCAAGTCTAATGTAAGGCATGGTTCTTGCTAAGTTACCGCCAAACATATTTGTGAAAGTATCTGATTGAGGTGAATATGCATAGTAAATACAATCAGCAACATCAGAGGCATTAAGATCAATACCAAAAACTTTATAGTAATTGTTTAAGTAACTGCATACTTCATTTACGGTTTTCTGCTGATCTTCTGTGAGTGTGTAGGTTGCGGATTTAAGCTGTGAAAGGCTTGCCATCATAGATGTTGTACCGATTCTTACATCTCCGCCGTCACCGTTGAAATCCAACATATCTGTGATTGAAGAAAGTTCAACAGGTTTGATTTTACCATCTGCAACTTGATCGTCATATTGCTGTGCAATTGCAGGCAAAATATTATCAACAGCATCGGAAATATCAAAGTTAGTAGAAGTATTTGAATCTACTAATGTTGTTAAATACCACAAACCTTTGGTGTTGTATTTAATGTTAACATAGTGCTTGTGCTGACCTGTTGAGTCAACAGTGATTTTTTTGATTGCTTTACCATCAAGGTTGCGATCGCCTGCACCATAAAGAATATCTTCAAGTGCTTTCTTTGTTTCTTTGTTTGCAGAAATGTTGCTTACACCGTCGTAAATGAGCTTATGGCACATACCTGCAAGCTGGAAGAAATTGATGTCGTCACTGAAATTGTTGAGGTAGTCATAATTGCTTACATTTGATGATGATTCACCAATAATGTCTGTGACAAATTCCGATTGGCTTGTAGATACAGCCATTTTGCCGACAGCATTGATAAGCGTAGGCTGAAGTGCCTGCAACATCTCAGGAAGAGTCGTATTCTCCTTAATTGATTCTTTCTGGTCTTTAGTCAACTTGTCTGAAGTTGTACCAAGACTGATTGCCCCTTTGTTATAGACTACTTTTGATATTGCGTCTATACCCATGAGAAGGGACGGAAGCTCATCTGCCAAACCGTTGACGGTTTTATATGCGGATGAAGCATTAACGCTGGAAGTGTTCCACAATGGGTTGTCATTACTGTTTTTGGCAAATGCAGTAAATCCAACTGAACAAGTGGTCACGACCATTACCACAGCTAAGAAAAAGCTGAGTATTTTTTTGCTCGTTCTCATATAAATTTTCTCTCCTTTACAATATGATTTACGAACTTTGTCGTATGGTAACGCATTTTGGATTATGCGCCGAGCAGTATTTGTTTATTACACAGTTTCTACACAAAAACTGCTTTTTAGGCGCAGGATATCCACACGCGTATTAACAAATACAATATATTTATATCAAATAAAATCTAATAAGTCAATAATTTTATAACATATTTTGAATTTATTGTGAATTTTAACATATTTTGTGTTTTGAATTTGACAACGGAGTGCTTGTAAATGGACTTAATCGGAAATTATGTCTAACAAGCGTCGGTTTTATTAAGAGTAACTGAAAAACGAATAAAACAGAGAAAAAGTGCATTAACAATTTTGTAAAATGTAAAGCCCGAAACCTTTACAAATGTAAAAATTGTGTAAAGTATTGTCGCTTTACTCGCCGTGAAAAGCTTATTTTTCTCCTTTAAATTATTAACAAATTGTAAAATTTTCGTAAACTAATTGTGCAGAGTGACAAAAAAACGAAGTCGTTTTTGGCTAAAGTTACAAAAATGAGGATTGTAGGTTTAATTTATTGACTTTCGGGTGGCCGTATGTAATAATTATAATGTGTTTAAAGCACATATTGCGCCAATTTAATGCTGTGGCTTGTAATGAGCCTTCATTCTAATTCAGATTGCCTGATGGTCAGAGATTGCGACGGGCATTACGCACAATATGTTAACACTTCACTTTAAATTTTTTAAAATTTTACGGAGGTAAAAAATGAAAACGAAAGCAAAAAAGTTTTCCCATAAGCTGCTTGCGTTGTTTATGGCTGTTCTTATGGCTGCTTCTTGCTTAACATGTGCATTTTCAGCTCGCGCTGCACCTGTTAGTTCAGAAAAGCAGTACACAGATGATGCGTTAGAATATAACGACCTTGCTTGGAATATTCTTTCTGACGAACAAGCCGCAACAGCATTGCTTGACTATGCGGACCTTATGCTTCCTACAGTTGCTCCAACAGTTTACAACCTTCTTGCAAATCTCCCATCCAGCGTTACAGCTTATATGACATGGGATGCCGCTAATAAGCATCTTAATATCAACGCGTTCGGTATTATTAAATATACCTTAACAGTTAAGCTTGACAGCGTTGATGATGTAATGCTTACACTTGAGAGTGTTGCAGGTCTTCTTTCTAAGTATGGTAGTTATGTTGGTGACGCAGGTAACATTCAGCTTAAATCATTAGCTTCAAGTGATGCCAGCAAGAATTTCTGGCATGTTACAAGAGAAAACTATTCATCAACTGAGATTGTTAAGAGAGCTCTTGCTCTTCTTCAAATCAACTCAGCTGACTATGCCGGTAAGGATGTACTCGGTCAGGTATTAAGAGGTGATTTCAACCTCGGTGTTCTTAAGAGTGCGGTTAATATCTACAAGCTTCTTGCAGGTCCATTAGGCTTCAGCGATGAAAGTTATGCTAAAAACCTTGTTTATAACATTGTTCAGCAGCTTATTTTCAACTATACAAAATGGTATACACAGGATGAAATCAATGATTTCAAGAGTGGTAAAACTCAATGGGTATATGATGACCAGCTTTTCGATAAGCTCTCTACCGAGCTTCTTCAGAAGATAAGCGTCCTCGTTACATATAACCAAGAATATAATGAAAAGAATGAAGATGGCTCACTCAAGCCTATTCAGAACACATCAGCTACTCGTTATCTTGAAATCAAGGCTGAAATGACTAAGTCAGGCACGGATTATGCAACAGCCGCTGCTAAACTCGGTTATGACCCTAACCTTGTATATTCAAGCGAATTTAAAGATGATGACGGCAATCCGCTTAATGTTCTTCTTTTTGCTTATGGACATCCGGATAAAAACGGTTATGCAACAGAGCAAACAACAAAGATTACATTTAAGCCAACCGATTCTCTTTTCAAATTCGGTTATAAAGCACTTGATCTTGCTTGGGATACAGTTCTCAAGGGTTCAATCAAGCTTCTCCATGTAAACACCCAGGGTGACAGAAATCTTGATAATGCATACTATTATTATTTCGACCAAAAGGGTCAATGGAATTCAAGCGATATTGCTTCTAACTATACACAGGAAAAGATTAACGAATGGGCTGAAGCTAATTACGAAGCTTATGGCGATAAATCAGCAGATGACTTTATTGCAAAAGCTAAGGAACAGCTTTCATTTGACCGTGCAGCTGCTGAAACATCAACAGGCAAGTGGTCAGATATTGATGAAACAAAGCTCTTTGCTAAGTTAAGATACAGCCCTCTTGCTGACTACGGTTTCAATATGCAAACAGGTCCTATCAACCTTTACTTTGCACAAACCGGAACAAAGAATATTGACGATTTCTTTAATAATGAATATTCAAATTACGGTTCAATGGTAGCAGGCTTTAACGATGCACTTGTTGCAGCAGTTAATGATTTGTTCCCACAAAGAGATAACATTATCGGCAATCGTCCGGAAATGGCAAAATCTAAAACTACAAAGGCAGACGGTGTTGAATCAATCAATGATGCAACAATCAGGAAAATCACTTCAACACTCGTTGGCAATGCACTTAAGATGGTTCAGTACACAGCAGATGCTACTGACGCTAACATCCTCAAGGCATTCTATGATGCTAACGGTAAAAATGCTGTTCTTTCAGAAGCAAATCTTGAATCAGCAATGGTTCCTATGCTTGTTGCTTGTATCGGCCAGGTTAACCTTGGTGCAGGCAAACTTCAAGATATTATCCACCCAGCAGAATGGGATGGTTGTAAGGATGCAGAAGCAGTTGCTTATGTATGCCTTAAAGAATACTTATCATACGTACTTCCTAATAAGGATTATTCATCACTTGTAAATGTAGCCAATGACGGTACAATCACCGCAACACTTGAAGGTACAATTCTTCCTATGGCTCGTGACGCAGTTGCATATGTACTTGAAGGATATGTTCCTGTATCATACCAAGGCAAAACTTGGAAGACAGAAAACGAAGATGTTAATTCAAGTGCTACAATTTTTGACCTCTTGAATTCAGTAGTTCTTTACTACGGTGGAGATTACTCAATGAAGAAGTCAACTAACTCAGGTGAAAGAGCAATGGGTGTTGCAGCTCTTCTCGGTATTTGCGATGAAAACGGTAACAGTGCTCTTACAAATGACCTTTGGGAAAATATTGATAAAGTCGCTAACAAGTTCTTCCCTGTTCTTGGTACACTCCAAGGCAAGGAATACGGTAAGTTCGATTCACATGACCTTATCTGGAACGATGTAGTTCTTTCAATTCTTAATATTGCAGATAAGAAAGACAGCGGTTTCTGTGGCGTATCTAATTTCGTTTACAAACTTATCACAATCGTATCTGCTGAACCGATTCAGTCAAAAGGTTTTGTAAATACTGTTTATGATTTGCTTGCTGACCTTATCAACGGTCTCCTCGGTAAGCGTTATTCTTCACAGCCGCAGAATTTCACAACCGTAGTTCCTAAGTCAAACGGTGACAACAAGCCATTTGATGATTTACTTCAGGTTGGCACTCTTGCAGGTACCGGCGGTACTGACCTCGGTGCAATCCAAAAGGCTATTTGCAACTTTGTTGAATTCACCGGTTATGGTGCAGACAGCACCAAGGGTGATGCCGGCAAGTATGGCGATTCAGTAATGAGAGGTATTTTCTTTGCTCTTTCAGCAGTTAACTCTTTCGTTCCTGAAGCTATCACTCCAATCGGAACTCAGCAGCTTAAGACTGCTTCAGCAAGCTTTGCTACACCTTCTATGAAGACAACAGCAGGCGGCGATTGCAGCGATACTGTTTCATTTACAAATAACTGCACAGGTCTTAACCGTGCATATATCTCTAATGGACAGCTTGTTCAACTTTCTCGTTACTATTACAAGCTTAAGTCAGCTACTTATATTGGCAGTAACAACGAAAAAACTGATATTACATCTCAACTTAAATCAGGTCTTATTGCTCCGAACGAAACAATAGTAACACCTAAACTTCCTATTACTTTCAACTCAGCAGCAGGAGAATCAAATGTAGTTGAAGTTCAGTTTGTATACGACATCGTACTTAAAGATGGCACAGTTGTTGCAGCTGATAACAATGTTTCAGCTTATAAGTATATGACAACCGCAACAGGTTGGAAAGAAGCTATGTATAATAGTAACAAGCAGTTCTTGCATGATACAAATAAAGCTGATCAAACAGTTGGTGTTGAGGGTGCTTATGTAAAATCAACATCTACATTTAGTAAGGATAATACTCTTCTTGCTAACTATCCTGAATACATGGTACTTGATTCATCAAACCTTGCTGATATTTCAACATATTCAATCAGATATAGAAGTAACAGAAATAAGGTTTTAGGCGGTAAAAAAGCAGTTGACGGTATCTACTTCTATGATGAAGATTCAAATTATCAGTCAAACACACTTGATGCAAATAATGTTGTAACAAAGTATGATAAAAATGCTGCTTATACAACAGTAAACATCACCAGTGAAAACGCTATCCCTGCTTGGGATAAGACAAACGGTAACCTTCTTAAGTATAATATGTATGACTACCGTGTTGAAACTACTCCTGGTTCAGGTGAATTCGGTGAATGGAACCGTAACGAGGTAACAGAAGCAACAGCAGGTAACAGCGATAAAATTACTTATTATAAGGGTTACACAAGCGATGAAATTGATGCTGTTAAGGCTCAAACTAACCCGGATGGTACTTCAGCTGCAAATATTAAGGCTATTCAGACAAGAACTCATGTAGTTTACACTCTTTCTGAAGCTATTGCTAAGAATATTATCGCAGGTTACCATGTTGGTGACGGTGATATTTACGAATCAGTTTATTTGCAGAACAATGGTGGTCAGATTAACTACGATAACCTCTTCAACATTGTTTCAATGGGTAACACCAAAGTTCCTGGTTTCTACATTGAAAGTGAGAAGAAGGAGATTCCAAATGCATCTGCTCTTGAAGTTCAACCGTTCCGTTATGATGGTGAAACCAACATTCAAGGCGGCGAATATCCGGTTGATATGTGTATCTACAATGGTTCTAAGTCAGCTTATGCTCACTTTACTATCCTTGTAGGTGATACTAGCCAGCTCAGCGGTATGAATACTGCTTATGATAATTTGGCATCACTTGTATCACAGTATAAGCCTTCAGACTTTACTAACTCAAATGTTTTCGAGCAAGCTAAGCAGGCTCTTCTTAATGTACTTTCTATTAAGTCATCTGCTATGACAATTGCTTTTGCACAGAGCATTAACAATAAGACTCAGCTCACAGCAACAACTAAAGAAGTTACATCAAAGTTTGGCGATTTAGCTTATGTTCCTTATACAAAATCTGCTCCAACAGTAACATCTAAAGGAAAAGAATATACAATTCCAAAGGATGTTTTGGCTAACGCTTATGTTGGTGGCGAAGCTCTTGCTGACGGTTCAGGTAAGGTCGGCGGTGTTGCAGGCGTTTACTACTTCGATGCTGCAGGTACAATGCCAATCTATTCACCATTAGCTCTTTCTGATGATAATGGAAAGGTTCGTACAACAGACCAAGCCGGAATCAAAGTAATTAAGAATGCAGATGGTAAATACTATCTTGCTAACTCAGTTGTTTATGAAACAACTTGGGATAATGCTATTACCGCAAAAGGTAATCCTTGCCAGATGCCTACTGAAACTCAGGCAACTGACTCACAGGGTAATCTTCTTTACAACCAGGTTCAGTATGTATACCGTGATGCCGATGGCAAGAAGGTTAACTCAAATGAAGATTGGTCATGTAAGTTCCCTGTAACAGATTATACTATCGTTCCTAACGAAGTTAAGTCTGACGGTTCAATCGTTGATAACCGTGGTGCTGTTGCAAAGGCTGTTGATAGAATCAACTATGTAACAAGCATTATGAATGACACACTTAAGCCGGCTGCAGATAATGCATTCAAAAACATTTCTGTTGCAAGAACCGGTCTTAATGACACAAACTTTAACATCTTAACATTCTCTAAGATGACTGACATTGCCAGAAACATTGAAAAGAACTTTACTGTTGATCTTGAATATCATTATGATAAAGTTGTTTTAGGTAAAGATGGCAAACCGGTAATTGATGAAGCTACCGGAGAGGCTAAAACTGAAGATGCAGTTAAGAAGGAATTAGGCGTTTCTCCTGCAAGTGCAGCATCAACTGTACAAAACTGCATTGACAACGGAAAGTCTTATACTTATGTAACTCATTCATCACTTTCATCAGCAGCAGTAGCTGAATATACCAGACTTTTCAATATCTTTGCAAGCGCAGCTGTTGAGCGTGGTTACCAGGGTGCACAGCTTGAAAAAGAAATTAAGTGTGCATCAGGCAACATCTATTCAACTCTTACAGCTACTAAGGCTGTTTATGCTGAAGACGGTAAGACTGTAACAACTGAAGCTTCAGTTTCAAAGACAACAGGCGCAAACGCTCCTCGCTTTGGTAAGTGGGATGCTGAAGGTAAGCTTGTAAACGATGGTTCTTACTCTGCAGAATCATGGACCAGATATGTCAGAGCTCTTGCAGCAGCAGTTGCTCTTGCACAGTATGGTCACGGCGATTATGCTCATAAGGATCCAGCTAACTTTGTTCTTTCTGATAAGAAGGGCTACGATGCTTCACTTACAAATATCTACACTGTTGATACAGAACTTCAGGCTGCAGAGATTGCTCTTGCTCCTGCTGAAACTACAAACAGCACTGTAACAGTTAATGCTGTTGAAGGTGCTACTGTAACAATCAATGGTGTTGATTACTCAGCTCCTGTTTCAGTAGAAACCGGCTCAACAATCACAATTGATGTTAAGGCAGCTGAAGGTTTCCAAGTTGTTAATGAACTTACAATCAACGGTGAAAAGGTAACAGTTAATGCATTCCCTTATGAATATAAGGTTAATGGCGATGTAACAATTGCTCCTTCAGTTAAGCAGGCAGCAGCTGATACAATCACTGTAAGCGGTAAGATTCTTATTGCATCAAGTACTGATGGTACTGAATCAACAAAGGGTATTGGCGGCATTGATGTAGTTGCTAATGGCGAAGTAGTTGCTACTTCGGCAAGTGACGGTTCATTTACTGCTACTGTTCCTGTTGGTACAACTAAGCTTACCATTCAGAGAAAGAATGTAACTATTAACAGAACTGTAACACTTAGTGGTACAAAAGATATTTCAAATGCAGAAATTCCTGTATGTATCTGTGATTACAACGGTGATAAAACAGTTGACTCTCTTGATACACTTACATTCCTCACCGCATTGAATGGTGAATACGATTTATATTGCGATTTCAATGGCGATAATTCAGTTGATGCTCTTGATACGCTTACTTTTGTAATATTCTACGGTAATGCAGTTGAGTATGCACCACTTGCTCTCGACTAATTAAATTAAATCATATCAGGGGTAGCAATACCCCTGATATGTAACCGTTTATTATAATGGTTACTTTATTTATAAATTCTATATGATCGGGTAATCCCCGTTTATATACCGGCCCTGTTTTAAGGGTTGGGAGGTTAAAGGCGATTGCGTTTAGTCACTGTTTATCCCTGATATTACAATATCATTTCTTCAAAGCTTGCTTTTACGCTTTTGCGTTTTTATAACCGAGGTTTGATTTGGTGTTGTATGCGCTTTCGTCTCTCCCTAAATTTTATTTACTTGGCAAGGAGGTAACACCTATGCAAAATGCATTTGTTAAAAAGAGAATAGGTGCTGCAATTGGTACACTTACTTTCTTGGTGCTTATTGCACTTTTCGTGTGCCTTCCTAATACTTCATACGGTGCAACTATTGGCAGTGAAAAGCCAAATATTTATTGCACCTATACCGACTCTGACGGAAAACAATATGACGGTGATAAATTGCCTGCCGGTACTTACGATGTAAACTTCTATTTAGAAGGTGTTTCCGAGTTATCGGTTGTGCAGGTAACTGCAAAGTACAGCGCAGATGCTACTGTTGATACAGCGGCAAAGTCACTTCTTTCAGATAAAGTTACCGGCATTTCGTCAATGGGAACTATTACACAAAATTCAAATTTGGTGTTTGGCTTTGTTTCTGATTCTGACTCTTGTTCAGCAATCAATAGTGACGCCACATTGCTTGCAACTTTTTCAGTTGCTTTTGCTAATAAATGTGACGCGTCTAATGTAATTTCAGTTTCAACCAGCCCGAATGAGACTTTTGTTTTAACAGATTATAATGATGGGCTTAAGGATGAGTATGCACTCGTTAAACAAGCCGATGATTATGACGGTTCTTTATATCTTATGACCTGTGATGTTTCACCGAAAGGTCCGGGTTGTGATATAACAGGTAAGATCGCTATTGCTACATCGCTTGATGGCTCACAGTACAATAAAGGTATTGGCAATATAAATCTTACAGTCAAAGCTGCCGATGGCTCAGCCGTTGCCACAGCAGTTACAGATTCAAACGGCGATTATACACTTGCCGATATTCCGGTGGGTGAATACACAATGTTAATTAGTGGTGAAACCACTATTGACAGAAAGGTTACATTGATAGTTTCCGAATCAAAGACTGTTGACACTGTCGCAGTATGCATTTGCGATTATAATCATGATAGTGATGTCGATTCACTTGATACACTTGATTTTTTAACTGCATTTAATAATTATAATGTAACATGCGACTTTAATGGAGATGGCATTGTTGATGCCATAGATACATTGACTTATTTGACATTTTTTGGTAATAAGATTCAATATTTAAATGTAACCTTGCAATAAATAGGGGGAAAGAAAATGAATAAAACTTTCAAAAAGGCAATTGCTGTCATTTTGTCAGTTCTTATGGTTGTTTTATCAGTTCCTTTCACAGCACTTGCAGCACCTGGCGATTATGAGCCAAACGCTAAAATGTATTTCGGTACATTCGTTGAAAATAATGCAAGCGGCTATACTGATTATTCAACCTGTGGCACAGGCTCAGAAAAGTTCGACTCTGCAGCTTCACTTTACGGTGCACCTGTAGATTATACTTATAAAGTTGTTGATGGTAAAAAGACATCAGGTACTCTTTCTATCAACAAGGATAAGGCAAACACATTCAATGCTGCTATTGAAAGTCCTTATGAAGTGCTTTCAAAAGATATTCAGCTCGGTGTCGGTGATTATTTCACAATGACATTGAATGTTGAAAATCTTACCACACTCTCATCATTATTAGCACAAATTCAGTTCAGTGATTCTATTGAGCCTGCCGGTATTTATTCTTATAAAGCAGGCAGAAAGACAGTATATAAGCTCGGTACTGAATCTGAAAGAGCAGCTGCTAAGGGTACTTGGGAAGATGGTAAAGGTGGTACAAACTTCTTACCATTATATTCAATGTGTAAAAATGGTATTGATAAGGATGTTGTAAATAACGATCTTTGTCAAAAATCTGCAATTATTGCAAACAATGAAGACGGTAAGATGAATGTAATTAACTATGCATTTGCTTGCCCAAATGTTGATATTACCGGTATATCAGATCCTGACGGACTTTTCGTTAATCCTGAAACAGGTGATGCATCAGGTTATACTTACACAAATTCAGCTCCTGTTGCTACATTTGTATTTAAGATTGTAACTGATGACCCAATCGAATTTAGTCTTTACAATCCATCAAATATTAAGAGCTTGGCTTGTGTTGTAAACAATAGTGATGGTACACTTCTTAGCCGTCTTACAACTTACGCTAAGAATGTATATAATGAAGATACCAATACTAACGATGGTGATACAGAACATCCTGGTTCAAAAAAGTTCACTTTCATGGGCTTCAATGAATTTAAAGAAGCTCCTAAGCCATCAACTCACACAATCACATTTACACCTTATGGTGGTGAACCTACCACTCAAACTGTAAATGATGGCGAAATGCCAAAAATTCCTGCTAACACAGCAACAACAGCTCCGACACCGGTTGATTCAACTCATCACTCAGTAACAAGTTACAAGTGGACACCTGAAGTTGTAGCTGCAACAGCTGACGCTGCTTATACTGAAGAAGCAGTAGTAGCAAAATCTGATTGTCCATTCACAGTAACTGACCATAAGGACGCTACTTATAAAGAAGCAGGTTATGATGTTCTCACATGTCCTGATTGTGGAAATTCATATAAAAAAGTAATTGATAAGCTTGTATGTGACCACGCTGATACAAAGGTTGTAAACGCTACTAAACCTACAATCAACAATGCTGGTTACACAGGTGATACAGTATGTAATGTTTGCGACGAAACAATCGCAACAGGTACTGAAATTGCTCAGCTTAACGGTGAAGCTTACAGAGATGCACTCAAGGCTGCAAAGGATGTTGACGCTTCTAAGTATACAGCAGATTCTTATGCTAAGGTAACAGAAGCACTTGCTGCTTATGATGAAGCAACAGTTGGTGCTTATACATCACAGGAAGATGTAGACGCTGCAACAGCTGCACTTAAAGCTGCAGTTAAAGATCTTGTAGCTAATCCTACAACTGAAACTTATACTTATAACTTCATTGACGGTACATCTAAACCTCAAACTGTTAATAAGGGCGAAACACCTGTTAACTTTGATAACACTCCTGCTAAGGTTACCGATAATAAGGACGGCACTCATACAACAACAACTTATACATGGTCACAGGATGGTTTTGTATTTACTGAAGTTGGTAGCGACACAGTAGATAAGTGTACTCTTAATTACGAAACCGTTACTCAGCCTACAATTAAAGTAGAAGGTTCTAAGACAGCTACTTGCCCAGTTTGTGGTCATGTATCAACACTTCCGATTGATAAGCTTGACAGTACAGCTTACTATGCTGCACTCAAGGATGCACAAAGCAAGAATGCTAAAGATTACACAGAAGCTTCTTATGCAAAGGTAACAGCAGCTCTTAAGGATTATGCTGAAGATGTAGTTGCTACATACACAGATCCTGCAGACGTAGCTAAAGCTACAAAGGCTCTTGAAGATGCAGTAACTCAACTTGATACAGGTGTAGTTGTAACAGTTGCTTCAACAACACTTGGCACAACAACTCTTAACGGTGCTGATGCTACAAACGGTGCTAACGCAAGACTTGCAGTTGGTGACGATGTAGTTCTTACTGCTAAAGCTAATAACGAAACAGGCGAATTCGTAGGTTGGAAAGTTGGTAACAAGATTGTTTCTGACGAAGCAACATTTAAAACAGCTGCAGCAGCTGACATCACTTACGAAGCTGTATTTGCTGAAAAGGTTGATGAAACATTTACAGTAGTATTTGTAGACCCATACGGCAATGTAATTTCTACACAGCCTGTTACTAATGGTTCAGCTATCACAATTCCGGATGCTCCAAAGATTACCGGTTACACATTCACCGGTTGGTCAATGACTGAGGAAGAAATCAGCAAACTCACAGACGGTGCTACAATCTATGCTCAGTATAAGAAGGACGATGTTGCTAAGTATACAGTAACAGTTCCTGAAGATGCTACTCTCACAGTAGACGGTGTAGAAACAGCAAGCCCGGCTCAGGTTGCTTACGATGCTAAGGTTAGCGTTCATAAGGACGGTGCTGAAGCTTGGAAGTTAGCTGACGGTACAGTAGTTGGTTATGGCGATACTTACACATTCTTCTGCGGTTCTGATATGAGCCTTGAAGCTGAAATGACTGCTGTAAAGAAGGAAACAACAGTTGTAATTACAGGCGTAAATGAAATTGCTGATTCTGTTCAGGTTTCATTTGCTGCAACTCGTAATGTTGCTCCTGGTGAAACAGTAGTTCAGCAGGGCTTTGTATATGGTAAGAACTTAGCAGATTCTGAACTCACACTTGAAAATGTTGGCAATAAGGGTGCAGCTGCTAATGCAGGCACTGTAAAGATTCTTTATACCAAGAATTCTGCACAAGATATCGCTCTTAGATATGGTCTTGCTAAGAAGGACGGTAAGGTATCAGCAAGAGCATTTGTTATTACAAAGGCTGCTGATGGCTCATTAAAGACAACTATGTCTAACATTGAATCTTACACTTATGCATAACAAATTATAATTTATTAGTGCTTTCCCTCTGCCTTTACGGGTGGGGGTAAGGCACCGGTAAATTTAGGAGGAAAACCAATGAAAGAGCTTTACACAAAGCCAATGTCACAGATTGATGAGTTTAAGACTTATGATGTTATAACTACCTCAACAGGCGGTAGAGAAGAAGGCGACGGAGGCTTAGACTAAGCAATCGCTTTTAGTTTGACATTGAAATAAAGCTTCGGGAGACGGTAGAAATACCGTCTCCTTTTGCTTTTTATAAACTAATAAAATATAGGTGTAAGCAGCATAAGATTTTGGTTGACATAAAACAAAGCCATCGGTTAAAAACCGATGGCTTTTATACTGTCGATAAACTGACTTAAAAGTAATACAAAATCTGACGCACTGCTGTACGACAGATTTTGAGAGGCGGAGCAGTGGAATGAGCGAAAAATAACTTAAAGTTATTTTGAACGATATGGAACTTGCGACGACGAGGACGCGTCACAGGTTCGAGCAGAATTCTAACCCATAAACAAAAAAGAAACAATTAAACAGGGCTCTTATAAGAAACAAAGATACTACAAAACAGTTCCC